>ULSU01072636.1_pt1 | contig 46897 bp, 57 predicted proteins | sample 1956941 | NCBI WGS metagenome assembly ULSU01 (sample SAMEA4835715, study PRJEB28245) | human gut metagenome | biome: gut microbiome; material: fecal sample | place: Denmark | collected 2008
ATATTTTCAGTCCCTGCTAATTATCTTTTTGACATAATCTTTATATTTACGTCCGACGGGGGTCGAGATATTGTGATTTCCCAGATAGAGAAGCGCATTGGTCGGATCGTAAGAGTTTACATAATCGCTGTTTACAATAAAGCTTCGATGGCTTTGAATGAAATTCGGCGGAAGCTGTGCAATCAGTTCTTTCAGACGGATACCGCTTGTGTTGATCACATTGCTTTCCTCATAGATCGTCAGGTTTTTGCCGGCCGCTTCGATATACAGGATCTTTTCTGGAAGAACGCGAAAATAAATACCATTGACATCGCGTAGTTCTATGGGCGTAACGTCCAGAAAACGATTGTGGATCAGCTTGTCGATGGTATATAACAAATCTTCTTTCTTATAGGGTTTTACCAGAAAATCATAACAATTCGTTGCATGTATTGCACGTGGTGCATCCATGGAATATGCAGTCAGATACAGGATTGGTGTTTTTGCATACCGCTGCATGGAACGAATCTGTGTTCCGAGTTCGATACCGTCCTGCTCGGAAGCATCCTCTCCAAGAGAGATATCCAATAGGAATAGTTGGATTTTATTTGCGTGCATCAATTGGGTTGCCTGCTGGTAATTTGTTGCCTTTATGCAATTCATATGATCGTATTTTTCGAGCAGGATGGATTCAATGCCATCTAACTGTTCCTGATCATCTTCTACTATTAAAACATCCATAAAGGAGCTCCTTTCACACGACTGTAAATTATAAATACGGCGTGATTTGAATGTCAATCTTTTTTCGATGCTGATGGAAAACTCGGTAAAGAACATGCTAAAAACATACAAAATATGACAGTATGTGTGTAATTTTTGTGGGGGCAAATAAATAATATTGGAATATAACTTCGTAATGAAGTTGAGAGAAAGAACTTATCTAAATGATAGGTTCTTTTTTTATTATCAGGAAGGAGAGGATGCACATGGCAGAGACGATCGCAGTATGTAACCAGAAAGGAGGGGTTGGAAAGACAACCACAGCAGTAAATCTTGGAGTTGGACTTGCAAGAGAAGGATACCGGGTACTGATGGTAGACGCGGATCCGCAGGGAGATCTTACTACATGTTTGGGATGGATGAACCAGGACGAGATGGATAACACGCTGGCGCAGCTCATGCAGCGGAGCTTAGAGGAAGATATCAACCTGCATGATGTAATCCTGAAAAACGGAGAGGGTGTTGATCTCATACCATCGAACATCGAGTTGTCAGCGATGGAAATGCAGCTTGTAACAGTAATGAGCAGAGAGGTGTGTTTGAGAAATCTGCTGCAGCCGGTTCAGAATGATTATGATTACATCGTTATCGACTGCATGCCATCGCTTGGCATGATTACGATAAACGCACTTACCGCAGCAGACAAGGTGGTAATTCCGGTGCAGTCGGAATTCCTTGCGACCAAGGGAATGACGCAGCTGATTCAGACAATCAGTAATGTTCGCAGACACACAAATCCAAAACTTGAAATGGATGGAATACTGATAACACTTGCGGATGCACGCAGACCGGCTTTGACCGCTGAAATGAATACACTGATACGTGAGAGCTTTGGAAAATATATCAGAGTTTATAATCAGTCGATTCCGAATGGTGTGGCAGCAACGAAAGCATCTAGCACAGGAAAGAGTGTTTATGAATTTGATCCTAAGAGCAAAGTCGCGGAAGCTTATCGAAACTTTACCAAGGAGGTGATCAGTCATGGCGAAGGACGACTGGAAGCAGAGCCTGCACGCAGCATTTAATCCGGAAGCAATCTTCTTTAATGAAACCGAACGAAGAAACGGAACGCTGGATGAAATGGAAATCGATCAGATCGTGCCTTTCCGGGATCATACATTCAAGGTTGTGGATGATGATAAGATGATGGAACTGGTTGAATCGATTAAGGATCATGGCGTTAACGAACCGGCGGTTGTCTTTATCAACGAGGATGGCAATTACGAAATGATTGCCGGACATCGAAGAAAGCGTGCATGTGAACTTGCCGGAATCGAGACAATTCCTATCATAGTAAAGAATATCAACCGGGACGAAGCAACAATCCTAATGGGTGAAAGCAACCTGCAGAGCCGGGAAGAAATACTTCCATCGGAGAAAGCATTTACTTATAAATCTATGCTAGAAGCAAAGAGAAGACAGGCAGGAAGACCGAGATTGAAAAATGCGTCGCCAGTGGCGACTAATTTTCCCAAGGGTCGTGCAGACGAAGAATTAGCTGAAGAAGTTGGCGAAGGAAAAGACACAATTAGGCGTTATATCCGTCTCACGTATTTAATTCCGGAGTTGCTTGACCTTGTGGATCAGGGAAAAATGTCAATCCGTCCGGCGGTGGAAGTGTCGTATATCGACAGTGAAGGACAAAAGTCCATATATGAATATTATCAGGATACCATCGATATAGATGAAAATGGAAAAGAGATAAGTCCGGGAGTACTTCCGTCACTGGCACAGGCAAAAGAAATGCGCGGACTTGCAAGCAATGTGGCTCTTGATGAGGTGCAAATCAGCAGGATTCTCGGAAAATTAAAGCCGAATCAAAAACCCAAGATAACACTAAAGGATGAAAAAATATTGCGGTATGGAAGAAATTTGACACCAAAAGAGTTTGAAGAAAAAATAATCAAGGCATTAGATTATTACGAAAAGCACATGGCGAAGGAACAGGCAAAAGATATCCGCATGATATAAAGGAGGAAAAAGCATGAATAAAGTAATACTTATGGGAAGATTAACCCGTGATCCTGAAATTCGGTACTCACAGGCTGCAGAGCCTTTAGCAATCGCCAGATACACGCTGGCGGTTGATCGTAGATTCCAGAGAAGAGACAATTCTGGAAACGAGCAGACAGCAGATTTCATCTCCTGTGTTGCATTCGGCAAGAACGGAGAATTTGCTGAGAAGTATTTGAAGCAGGGTACAAAGATTGCGATTACAGGTCGTATTCAGACAGGCAGCTATACAAATAAGGACGGTAACAAAGTTTATACAACAGAGGTTGTTGTAGAAGAACAGGAATTTGCTGAGAGTAAAAAAAGTCAGGGATATCCTGAACCGGGAAATGCATCAGCGGATGGGTTCGCTGATATTCCAACCGGGCTGACAGGTAATGACCTGCCATTCAAGTAAGCAATAGGGGGGATAAGATATGGTTGATAAATATATACAGGGATTGATTGATCGGGAACCGCCAGACAGTCCTGTTAAATATCAGTTCCTTGATCGGATGCGATTTGATTGTAACTATTTAACAGGAGACTCCGGACCGAAATACCGAATTGGTGACTTTCTTTGGGCTGATAACGTGGAAGATCAGATTGATAACATGAAAGCGCTGTGGAACAGCTTTTCCGAAGAAGGAAAGCCGGAATGGCTGTCGATGGAGCAGATAGATAAGTACAAGGAGCAACTGGTTGAAATAGAGCAGGCAGATAAATCAAGGATGAGGTCGCAGCCGGAACGAGGAGAATTATAAGCAGGGAGGTGTGCCATGAAGTGTCGAACCAGTGCTGAGTTTGCTGATCGTGTTTTGAAAACAGAGAATCAGTGGAAAAAAGAAAATAAAACGCCAACGGATCCGGATGATGGAGAGCAGCTGTGGTCGAGCCAATATTGCTATGGATGTTACATGTACTACCGGGAAGATCAGGTACGTGATATGACCGAAGAAGAAATTGCTGCATACAAGGAAGAACAGCGGCAGAAAAGAAAAGCTGCAGAAGCAAGGCGAAGAGAAAAACAAAATAATAATTATCAGGAAATGATAGCGGAAGAGGTTAGCTATAAGGTATCAATTGCAAGAGAGCAGATTACGGACGAACAGCAGCAGATACACAGAGCACTTGCATATGATCTGATGAAGCGGGCGGCTTTACAGCCATCGATTCCATGTGATAATCCAAGCGGGATTATTGTTTTCGATACAGAAACGACTGGGCTTGTTCCCGATCAGGACGAGATACTGCAGATCAGTATTATCGATGGAGATGGTAACGTTCTTATTGATGAATATGTAAAGCCTTATTGGACGACGGACTGGTACGACGCGCAAGATATAAACGGCATTTCTCAGTATATGGTAGCGAATGCACGATATCCGCACGAACTGATTCCAAAAGTAAAAGGAATTTTTGAAAGCGCAAAGCTATGTATAGCCTATAATATACCCTTCGACATCGGAATGCTTGAAAAATGGGGGATGCAGCTTGAATCAATGACGTGTGAATGGTACGACGTGATGACTGTCTTTTCAGTGATATATGGAGAATGGAGCGATTACTATGGCGGATACAAATGGAAAAAGCTAAGGTCATGTGCTGAGTATTTTGGCTATATGCCGGATGGAGATTATCATAACAGTCTCGAAGATGTCAAAGCGACGCTTTACTGCTACGATCAGATTCAGGAACTTGACGAAGGATGGGCAAAAAGTAAATACCAGCGGGGAACGGTCACGGAGAAGAAGGAGGTGCATCATGACGATCGAACGATTAAGTGAGCTGCAGAATATGGCACTTGCCGGGAAAAAGCCGGAGGTGCTGGATGAAGAGGAAGCTGCCGCGTGGACGTGGATCAATGAGAGGGTACAGGCGTACAAGAACAAAATAACGAATATTTTGAAAGGAGTACCAAATACTGACGCAGGAGCAATAGGAGAAAATCATGTTTAATTCAGATTTATATAAGAAGCATTATCCGATACAGTCTCAATCTGATTTATATGGTATGTCGGACAAAGACAGAAAAAAACTGTCAGAGTGGGTATATGCGATTGAAGCCGATGTAAAGAATTGGAATTATCGATCGGCTCTGCACGGAAGTACAAGAGGGATTGAGATCAATTATCCTGGAGTAAAGCAGCTATCCCAAAAGATAAGAGCAGTGAATGCTGCGGAAATCAGCGAGGCAGATCTGGGATTTATAAATGAAGTGCTATATCGGCATAAATACATCTTCCCTTTGTCCCTTTATTTTTTTCCAACAGAGAAAGGAACAAAAGAAAAATGAATAGTTTGATTTTTTTTATCATTATATTTGTGGTAGAGATGATAATGTTTTTTGTTTGGATAATTTGCATTTCGAGACTTGAAGGGACGCGGCAAATGGTTGCTACAAGTATATTTGTGGTGGCAATTCTATTTGTATCTGCATTATCCTTAAAAGTAGCTTAAAAGCACAGACAGAAAGGAGGGAACCTACATGGAAAAAGTAACGATTGATTACGAACCAAAGGAAAGAAAACTGGATGCATTGCAGGAATTTGCAAAGAAGCTTGCAGAAGCGAAGAAGGAAAAAGCTGAAAAGAAGGAGAAACAGTAGGATGGAATTTAATGAATTTTGTAACGAGATCCGGGACAACATCGGTGAGTATTTGCTTGGATATGATTTTGATAATATCCAGCTGCAGGAAGTAACACACAACAATAACACGACACATACAGGGCTTTTGATCAGCCGCTCGGAAGTCAATGTCGCTCCGACGATCTATATGGAGCAGTACTACAAGCAATACCAGGACACCGGCGACTTGGATGCGGTTATCAAAGAGATTGCAGATGTGTATAAGGGATCTCTCGAAAGCACGAATGATATGCCGGTTGAGATTTTCAATCAGAAGGAACAGTATTTCTCGAACTGCTATTTGAAAGTTGTTAATTATGAAAAAAACAAAGAGATGCTTAAAGATGTTCCATATAAAAAGTTCATGGATCTTGCAGTTACAATCCGTATGCTTGTTCGGGTGGATGGAACCGGTATGGCAAGCGCAATCGTGACGCATGATCATACAGCCAGGCTTGGAATTAATGAAAAGGATCTTTATGCTGCAGCGTTGAAAAATACCGAGTTTTTATTCCCGGTAAGAATAAATAAGCTGGAAGATGTTATCAGGAACTTGGATTCAAACGGACTTGTGCAGGAAGAACTACCAGACACAGGGATTTACGTTTTATCCAATCTTCCTAGGATTGCCGGAGCAACGAGTATCCTTTATGCGCAGGATCAGATTGCAGAACTCGCCAAAGGACTGGAATGCGGGTTTTATGTCGTGCCATCAAGTACCAATGAGGTGCTGTTATGTCCGGACAACACCGACATGGATCCGGGGATGCTGCAGCGTACAGCGATGGAAGTAAATGAGTTTGTCGTAAGCGATACAGAGTTTTTATCAAATAGCATTTATCACATCGATAAGGACAGCAGGGAAATCAAGATGGAACTGCCGGATCCGAAGATTGACGACCGACAGAATCAGAGAGGAATATAACATAGTGACACGGAGCAGATCTTAAAGGTCTGCTCCTTTTTATGGGAGAAAGTTATGAAAGGGAAAGAATATGGTGTCTCGTTCCCCACAACAATGGAATGGGTCAGTAGAGGTCTTAGAAAATATGTTAATCAGGATCGGTTTGGAATATACAAAAAAGAGAATGTAAAGATACCGTTTATTTATAAGCATGAATATAATAGCAACAAGAAAAACCGTGAACTTATGATAAACAGATATTATAATAGCCTTGAAAACCAAACCGAATATGATAAAATCGAGAAAAGAAAACTGTTGAGGATGGGATAAGATGAAGATTAAGCTCCTGCTTGTGAATAAAAAATACAGAAATAATATAATTGAAGCTGTAAATGAAATGCTGACAGATTTTCCGATATTAAATAATCTGAATATTGTAATACATATGAGAAAATTAGACAGACGACTAGGAAACAGCTTTGCTTCGCATAGAAATATATATAGCAGGAAACGAATTATTCATGAAATAAAATTAAACCCCAAAGCATTTTTCTTTCTGGGTATTGAGAAAAAATTGGAAAGTGTAATGGATGCAAATTACGCAAATGTTAAGGATATTATATGGCATGAGTTAGGGCATGTATTGCAAATATATATGCTGATGGATGATAGAGGGATTGAACCAGATAAGTTTAGATATACGCCTCAAACATACTACGAAATATTTGAAAACAATGAGATGAATGCACGGTGCTTTTGTCAGCATATGCAACAACAGTTGTCTACATGCCGTTGGAACAAAGGAAAAGCTGAGAAATTGTTGGGAGGGTATGCAGTGCATAATCCATATGAATTTATACCTGAGTGTTTTAACAATTATTACCGGTTGAGGAATATAGGTATATTAGATGATTATGAACAAGAAACTTTTCAGTTCGTAAAAATGGTAGTGGACGATTACAAAAACATTATTGAGAAAGTGACACGGAGCAGATCTTAACGGTCTGCTCCTTTTGCGTGAGAGGAGGATGCACATGGATAAGGGTGTAGTCGGATATGGATTGGTGAAGGATGATTTTACGATTGAGGAACATGATCTGGCATCGTTTGTGTATATGAATGATGCGGTTAATTATATTGAAATGAGAGTGGGCGGAGAGATATCAAATCAGAAAATATATTATGTGGATGTCCGGGACGAAGGAAAGGACACGCTCCGGTATCTGTATGATCCTGCGGAAGGGAAGTTGCTGTCACCAGAGGATCTGCAGATGAAGCAATGGGATATTTCGGTATCCGGATATCAGGTAACCGCCACGCAGGAATTTGATGAGGATGGGGAATATGATTTTACGACAGAAAATAAAACATGTTTTTCATATGATGCAGCAGAGCGTATCAAACAGAGATATATCGAATATGGATATACAGATATAAATATCGACGATACGGAAATCAGTATCAAGGATTTCTGGGGAAGCGAGAAATTCATAAAGGGAAATACACCACATCAGGAACGAACCAATACGGAAGAAGCTCTGGTAACCTACAAAGCCTATCAGCGGCCGGGAGCAACGATATATGAGAAGATAGGAATGGCGTTGGAAAAAATAGATACGCAGGATATGATTCAATACTTTAAGGATAAAATACCTGGAGGCGAGCATCTGCTCCGTGATTTCATTGAGAATCAGATTGTTGCAAATGAGATCAACAAAGAACGGAGCCGGAACGAGATAGGAAGGGGAGAAAGATAGATCATGATAATAGATTTGATCGTAGCAATTACAGGAGTGATCCTTTATGCTATGCATGCGAAAGAGGCAGAATTGGGATTAAGAATCATAAAAAGTATTGGAATATTTATCGTGAGTGGTGCGGTTGCAAATATCTTAATATGCGGATTAATTGGAATGTTTCTTCCAACACAAGACGAGGGAGAATATAACGATTTGTATGTCTATGATACCAAGAACACAGGGGAGGAAATATATTTAAGGGTTAAATATGGCAGCGTCGAAACCAGATGTCAATATGTGATTCAGGATGATAACAATACAAAGATGGAAAAACCGTGGCTACAGAATGTGAAAATAATAGAAGGTGATTTCAAACCACATATGATAATTTATAAACCCGAATTTGAAGAATGGTACTATTACCTATTTGCTAATAACATTTTTAATAATTTCTATGATACCAGATATGAATTTTATTTACCAAAGGACAATATAGAATATCAAATTAGATAAAATGATTCGGCATTTCAAAGATACAACAAGGAGAGATACCGGAACGAGATAGGACGAGGAGGACGATAGATGCACGACGATGAAAGCAGCTATAAGAGGGAACGAAAAGAATATGTCAGATCCGAATTACGATTATATAAATCATATATTCCGCTTAACTTGGTTCTGTTGTTTTGGTTTGTTGTTGTACTTATTGCAAATGCGGACAAAGGCATTTGTGTTTTATTGGCTATCTTTTGTGTTTTTGGGACGATTCCATTTGGGTTTGTGATTGCCGTAATAGTTGAATATTTCTGCGCATTAAAGGACTTCAAAAATCGTAAGGCAGAGCTGAAAGAAGAAATTGACAGAGACGAAACGGAGGATGTAAAATGACATTAGAATATATGATTTTATTCTTCGGATTCATAATCAGCGAAATCATGGTGGGGTGTCAGACAATGCAAGATAATAATACAGTAATAGAAATAATAAAGGTGGCTATACCGGCGGTTGTCACCTTTATTGGCGGCTTTCTTATTGCCAGAAAAGGAAAAATTGACGAAAATACAGAAGCACTAAATGAACTTATAAAGCAGCTTGGCTTGAATGACGAAGAAACTCTTAAACATGGGCTATCAGCACAATATAATAATGTGATGGAAAGTATTGGAAGAGGCGGTAAAGCATCATTGACTGAACAGCATTCCCACTTGGAATCATGCATACAGGAAAATTACAAAACGATTAAGGACAGATATAAAAGAGAAGATGATGCATATGCATTGTTCACTTCTCAACAACGTGATCTGGCAGAGACAATGAATAATTTCACTAAAGACTATAAGGAAACAATCAGCGACCGGAACAGACTTTTGATTGAAAATGAAACATTAAGGGAGCAGGTGGGAACACTCACAAATGAGAATGGCGAAATATCTCAGCAGGCACAGGAACAGATCAAAAAATTACAGAAAGAAAATAAGGCACTCAGGGAAAAAATCAAAGAGAGAGAACACGGTGGCAGGCATGGAAGATAGAGAAGGTGATTTGTATGAAGGATTTCTTTGAATTGGACGAAAAAACAATTAAAAAAATAGTAGAAGAGATAAAAGATCCTGTCAGGCAGTTAATGGGAGATAACGTTAAGGATATTATTTTATTTGGTTCATGCGCCAGAGGAGATTATGATAAAGATTCAGATATTGATATTGCGATTCTTACAAAAACTGGAAGAGAGGAAAATGCAGCATACAGAATGGGGCTGGCAGAAATAGCCACAGATATTGCAATGGAGTATTTCGCCGTTGTTAATTTCATATGTATTCCATACGAGGAATATATCGGAAAAAAAAGCTGGTATGCGTTTTATAAAAATATATCAAAGGAGGGTACTGTTATATGACAGATGAAGAAATGCGAGAACTTGTAAAGCTGCGGTTGGAGTCATCAAGGGAATTATATAATGATGCATGTAACTTATATGAGCAGGGAAGCTATAAGTCAGCAAATAACCGGGCATACTACTCAATGGAAAAGGCACTTAAAGCGCTGCTTGCAATTAAAGGAAAAGATGCTAATACACATAATGGCATATTACAACTGTTTAACAGGTATTTTATTTATGAAGATAATACGGAATTTAATAAAGCAGATTATAAATTATATGCATCCATAGAACTTATACGAACTGCATCCGATTATGATGATTTCTATATTGCAAGCAAAAGAGACACGGAGGATGTTCTTGATCAGGTAGAGTATCTGAACGAGAAGATATATAATTACATCGAAGAAAATTTTATAAATAAACAGATTGGGGAAAATAAGAAAGTTCACAATTTACCAGATTTTGAACGGGAAAACAAGTAATAGAAAAACAATTTGTTGATTCTTATTCTCCTCGGATAGGCATAATAAAAATGTACAATCTATTAAATTGTACATTTTTTTATTACATACATTTATGCTATAATCAAGACAGTTAAAAACAGATGACATGAATGGATGGGAGGAATCAATATGAAGAAAGGTATCAAGCGAATTGTAACTGCTGCACTTGCAGCCGTGCTTATGGTCACGCAGCTTCCGGTGATGAACAGTAAAGCTGCAGCAGGAATCAGTATCTATGGAAAGGCGCACGTACAGACATATGGCGACACAAACGGAAAAATCGTGAAGGAAAACGGCATTGATACGCTGGTGCTTGGAACCAGAGGCGAGGCAAAGCGGGTGGAATCCATGACGATCAACCTGCAGAACGAATCAGGATATACAGGAACGATCCAGTACCGGGTGCATCGACAGACGTACGGATGGACAGAATGGTTAAATGCCGGACAGCCAGCCGGGACGACAGGTGAAGCCAAGCGGCTTGAAGCAATCCAGATGCGGCTGACCGGAGAACTGGCACAGCACTATGATATCCGGTATCAGGTGCATATCCAGACTTACGGTGACAATCAGGGCTGGGTATATAACGGAGCACTCGCTGGAACGACAGGAGAAGCAAAGAGACTGGAAGAGGTTAAAATTCAGATCATACCGAAGAACACAGTAGATGAGACAGCAAGCATCAATTACCGGGTACACCGGCAGACATACGGCTGGGAAACCAAATGGGCGAAGGATGGAAGCGTAAGCGGAACGACCGGACAGGCAAAGCGGCTCGAAGCGATCAGCATCGATGCGCGGAGCAGCTACAACGGTAGCGTCGAATATCAGACGCACGTACAGACCTATGGCTGGATGGACTGGGTAAGTGATGGAGCACTGTCCGGGACAAGCGGACAGGCGAAGCGTTTGGAAGCAATCCGGATCCGGCTTACAGGTGAACTTGCAAACCATTATGATATCTACTATCGTGTACATGCACAGACCTTCGGCTGGATGGGCTGGGCGAAGAACGGCGAGAGTGCCGGAACCGCCGGTTATGGAAAGCGGCTCGAAGCAATCCAGATCATGCTTGTGAAAAAGGGAGCTGCAGCACCGGGAGCAACCGTAAAGGGGATTACACAGACGACATCTAAGAGCTTCAATGACGCGAATGCAACCGGCACAACAGAGAATCCGGGGAACAATCAGAGCAGCACCAAGCCTAGCACAGATACTAGCAAGCCAACATGGATCGCAGAGCAGACCGTCACGATAACATATTATCAGTGCGATAGCTGTAATAATATTTACCGAACAAAGGAAGAATTGGAGCAGCATTTCGCATTCTGGGACCCTAAATACCATGTAATCTGTAGTTGTGGTGTGAATAAGGCAGGAACCAAGCGGACAGAAACATTCACAGTCCGGGACGGATATTGGAGCAATGAGCAGGCACCAGAAACGCGCAAGGTTGTGTGGGTAGCGACAGAACCTGCGTACACTGAGACGAAAGAAATAGTGGAAATGGTACCGTATGATTACTGCACCACATGTGGAAAAAGATTCTATACGGGAGGCATTGCAGAAGATGGAGAATCAAGCACAGAGCATACAAAAAAATATGCCTTAGAAGAAGCTATGGGAATTGGGAAAGCGCATGGTAGTATTCGGTCTTATGAAGAGAAAGAACGTCGTGTAATAGGGACAGAAACTGTTACAGAACCAGAATATGGCTATTACGAAGTGCAATAGCAAAATAAATAGGTAAAGTAAAAGGAACAATCTAAGGGTTGTTCCTTTTTTATTGAAAGGAGATCAAATAATTATGGATTTAAAATGTGTCTTTATAACTATAGGTATATGCCTAATTTTTAATGCAGCATGGATGTTGTCTTTATGGTTTGAAATACATCGTAAAGGTATGTTATTAGAAATATTAACTATAATATCTGATGTTGTAGTAATATTGTCATCTATGTTGATATTCATAATATAAAATTCCAGCCGGTCAGGCTGTTTATATAAAAATTAAATCATAAAGGAGGAAGAGAGATGCTATCAAAACGAAAAAAACGAATAGCAGCACTACTCACAGCCGTGGTTCTATCTGTAACCGCGGCTTTTTCTTTGCCTGAAAACATCCGGGCAGAGGAAGTAACAGCAACCAATTCAGACGCAGATGCAGAAGCAACTACGGAAGAAGGGTTGCAGGAGGATGGAATTGCAGTACAGGATATTGGCGACACAGGCGAGACGGTCTATATCCACAGCCGGTATTGGGATGGATGGGTGATCGCTGATTATGTGAATGTTACTGCAACCGATTACACACCGACTTTGCATGGTGCGCTCGTAGCGAAAGATGCATCCGGACGAGAGACAGAAGCTTATTGCATGCAGTCAACGAAATCTTCTGCACAATATGATGCAGCATATAAAGAGGGCAGACAGTGGCTGTCTGATAGGGATACTGCAGCAGATATTTCTATGCTCATGTTTGGCTTTGGTGGTCGTAAAGCAGATCCGAATGCTGCAGGAGGACGAAATACACAAGACGGCGGTTCATATGGAACTTACATCATTGGTGGTGTACCAAACGGAGGCTTGATGATTGCCGGACAGGTGTATGCAATGACTACTGACGAAGCAAGAGCCGTAACGCAGGCTGCAGTACACAGCACCGTCTCAGACTGCAATATTACAGCGGTAAAAGGCAAGAACAGCGGTGAAAATGTCAACCGAGCTTTTAATCACATGAAGCTGATCGCAGACAGTGCCAGACGCTGGTATGATCAGTATAAAGATTTTAAGACTGTCGGAAACTATGTAGATGCAACGGCTGCATATACACCGAAGCAGACAATTACAACTCAGGTGTATAACGTATCAAAAAAGACCTGGGAAAACTACAATGGCAGCGAACTTACAGAGAGTTATAAGGATTCATCTGGTGATGCAACATTCCGGGTTGTTTATTCTTCGTCCGGGTTATGTAATAAGCTTCTGACGAACGTAACAACTGGATCGGTAACAGTTAAGCATTCGGGATCAAAAATGACAGTGAATAATGCCAATAATTATTATGATTATCTGACAATTAGCGCAGATTCGACGAATGCGGTTGCATTTATTGCTGACTATGGAGCACTTACCTCGACGACACAGACAGTAAAGGATACCTTTACAAATACGGATATAACGCAGTATGTGTTTGGTCAGACAGTTACGATTAAGGCGAAGTATAAAGACATGCAAGGCAAGAAGCTTGCATTTACAGCTAAGACCGGCACTGGTGCCAGTCACACGAAGTATTACGGAGATGGCGACAAAAATGGTGTATCTAATTATGCAGCACGTATCTTTTACAGCGGTTCCTATCAGGATGCATGCTTTGCTTCTCCAAATGAATCACTTTCCAAGAGCGCAAGCGTAACAGCAACAGCACAGGGAGTAGGAAGTATCAAAATCCACAAGTATTCAGCTTCGCCGGAGATCACGGATGGTAATGCTTGTTACAGTCTGAAAGGCGCAGAATTTGGCATTTTCAAGACGATGGCGGATGCACAGGCGGGAAAGAATGCAGTTGCGACGATTGTAACCGATCAGGATGGTAATGGCTCCGTCGGTAATCTTGCATACGGAACCTATTATGTAAAGGAAACAAAAGCATCACCTGGTTACAGAATCAACAATAATGTTTACAGAGAAAAAGTAGACAGTGATATTCCGGTAACCTTCGATGTGCCGGAGGAAGCAGGAAATGATCCTGCTTCTGTATTAGTGCAGAAAAAAGATTCCAATGGAACAGTCCTTTTGGAAGGTTGTATTTTTGCAATCAAATATTATGATATCCAGATGGATACCGATCCGGCGCAGGCAGGAAATAGCGCAGTCAGGACATGGTATATAAAAACAGACAAACAGGGATATGCTGAGTTGAGAAATATTCAGTATATTCAATCAAATAGTGATGCATTGTATTACAATGAAGTTGGATTACCTACCATCCCAATCGGAACCATTACAGTGCAAGAGATTCAGGCACCGGAAGGCTACGTGCTTGACAGTACAATCCACACATTCAAGATTACAGATAATCCAGACAGTATCCCACACGTAGGTGTGGAAAATGAACGTACGATATCCAATTCACGAATGAAGCAGCCATTTGAGTTGGTCAAGCTTGCTGAGGGCAAGAATAATTCGACATATCCACTTGCCGGAGCTGGCTTTTCTGCATGCAGAGCAGATCAGCTTACGTGCGTTCCAGAGGACTATAAAGCTGCAGAGGGTGAAATCATTGTCAAGGATGATTTAGGTCTTTACTATATCTGGAATCAGGATCGGGCAGTGACACTGACTGCAGATGGCAGCACAGAGCTTTTCACGGACGAAAATGGCTATGCAAAGTCTGTACCGCTTGCATATGGCAAGTATATTGTACGTGAGACGACAGTACCTAAGAACTTCCACCCAGTTGATCCGTTCACAGTGAATATCACAGAGAACTCGAACGAGCCTGTGAAGCTTGGATATTTCACAGATAAAAGTTTTAAAGCTTATCTGAAGCTTATCAAGAAGGACGACGCAACCGGAAAGAAGATTTTGTCAGATTCAGCAACATTCAAAATCTGGTCATACGATGATAATGATTATGTAAGTTTTGACGTAACTGCAGAGGACGGCAGCACAACAAAGGTATCTGAATTTAAGACCAAGGATGGCGAGCTTATGACACCTGGTACACTTATGCCAGGCAAATATCGGATTGAAGAAAACGAGTGTCCGAACGGATATTATAATAAGCTGCAGAATAAGTCTTATGATATCACGATCGATGCGGACGCCGTTTATAAGATTTACGAAACGCCGGAAGGACAGGTCACAGACATGGGCGTTTTTGAGTACGAGATCGATAACACGAGTCTGCATGGCACAATCAATATTACCAAGAACGGTGAAAAGAGAGTTTATAACGAGACGAAAAAGGAATTTGAAATATCAACAGTGAAGCTTGCCGGAATCACCTTTAAGGTATATGCAGACGAGGATATCCTGGCACAGGACGGATCAGGAGATACCGTATATCTGAAAGATACGCTTGTAGATACAATCGTAACCGATCAGGATGGTAATGCAGCAACAAAGGAGCTGCCGCTTGGAAAGTACCGAATCGAAGAGGAAACGCCGGTAGAATATGTCAAAGCCGATCCAATCAAGGTCACACTTGCAGCGGATGGACAGCGGACAAAACTGCTGAATGATGATGGTACAGTTACAGAGGGTATCCTGTATGAGCTTACCGTAGACAATAAGCTGAAGGTTCCAGAGATCCACACAACGGCAACCGATAAAAACGGTAAAAAAGTGTTGAAAGCAGACGGAACTGTGGAGCTGATCGATAAGGTATATTACGGAAATCTTGTTCCGGGCGAGTATGAATTATCCGGATATCCGGTATACTCCAACAGCGGAGATAAGCTTACAAAAGACGGAAAAGCCGTTGGAGCGGGAATGAAATTTACAGCGACGAGCGAAACCGGATCGGTGGATGTACCATATACGATCGATGCCACGAAGCTTGCCGGACGCAGCATTGTATTTTTCGAGTTCCTGTACAAGGATGGAGAATTGATTGCATTCCATGCTGACATTAAAGATCAGGGGCAGACAATCATTTTCCAACCGAATGTTCCGAAAACCGGAGATCCAGTGAAACCGATCATACCGATCGCACTGGGAATCATCGCTGCAGCAGGAATCGTAGTTATGATCGTATTGAAGAAAAAGCATAAGTAACATGTAGTCACAGAAGCCATCCAAAGGGTGGCTTTTGTGATTCAAAGGAGAATAGAAAATGGAAACTTTGGAAAAGAAACTGACAAGAGGATTAAGAGTAGGCGCCGTTGGAGCTATTTTAATAATGATCGTTACAATATACGCCGTTGGCGTTGGATTTGCGAACCGAATAAGTAACATTATTTTGTTCGCAGAAATTATGGGATTGTTCATTTTGTTATATGGCATCTGGACATTAGAAGCTGCTGATATAGAGAAAAGGAGATGGGATGAGGCGAGTAGAATACTTGGTATGGTAAAAATAAAGCCCGGACAAGTTGTATATTGGAGAATGGATGTCTCCACCATTATACTTGTGCGTGTTTATAAAATTTCTGTATCTCCAGATCCAGATACCCTAGTCAAGTATAGTGCTGGCTCTCTTTTTGGGAATGAAATATGTTTCACAGACGAGCAGATTGGAAAGGAAATCTTTGTTGATTTGCCGAATAGTGAACAAGACGGAGATTTTGGGAAAGAAGAAAATGTAACATCAGGGATGCCTTTTAAGATTTGCGATTCCTGCGTTGGCCGTATGAATAAAATTATTTGGGATGAGTTTCCATATCAGGATATGAGCGACGAACAAGGATGATACACATGGTTTATAGAAGATTTAGAAAACACCAGAGCTTTTCCAGAGATAGTATGATAGATACGTTCACTGACACAGAAATACAAAAAGAAACGTTTCTTAGTGGACATGTTAGAGTACATGGAAATAAAACAGTTATCGACAACATCATTAAAATGACAAGGTTGTATATTGGCATAGGCAAGGGATTGTATGAAACGCAAGAGTTATTAAAACAGGTATTGACAGATAGATATGGAGAACAGTGGTATGAGGATAGTGGAGAAGCGATAAATTATATTATCGAAAATGAGTATGCAGCGTTTTTTTATAATGGAGAAAGTTAAATTATGGCAAAGAAAATCAAGAATACGAAAAAAGTAGGACGTTGTAGCTGTTGCAAGGCAAAAAAGGTGTCTTTAGTTCCAGACCTTGGCATCGCCATATGCAAGCGCTGTGCACTCCGCATGGCGTTTGCGCTTGTGCGGAACGATGTGTTGGATGGTGTGTGGGACGATCAACCGAGGGATACTTGTGTTGCCTGCTGCAGCGTTGGACAAGTAACATCAGGGATGCCTTTTAAGATTTGCGATTCCTGCGTTGGTCGTATGAATAAAATCATTTGGGATGAAAAACAGAGAAAATTTTCAAAAAGTGCAGCCGGTGATAGAATTTCTTTTGACATTAGAGATTTATCTATAATCGTACATAAAGAAATAGCAAAAATTTCGCAAGAAAAAGGTGTTGGAATGAACAAAATCGAGGATGCATTTTTCTATCAATACAGAATGTTTTATCCGGAGATGATCGAGGTTGATATCAAGGAAAAAGAAGATCCCAATAATCTAATAAATTATTTATATGCCGGAGATGGACCTATTGTGACGGATACCAAAGGATACCTTGCAGATTGTACAGATTTATTGAAAAGAAATGGTTATAAAATTATTGAGCTTAACTTAAAGGAGGGAGGAACAAAATGACCCAATCACAGTCAGAAAAGCTGAAACAAACGCTGGATAAACTGGAAGCCGGCGTGATGGAATTTTTCACAAGCGATAAATACATCTCTTATCTGCAGGTAATGAGCAAGTTTCACACCTATTCTGCTAACAACCAGATCCTGATCGCGATGCAGATGCCGGAAGCAACAGTAGTCGCCGGTTATAATTCTTGGATGCGCAACTTTGATCGCCACGTTAAAAGAGGCGAGAAATCGATCACGATACTCGCACCGATGAAAGTTAAGATTAAGATCGATACGGACAGAAGGGATGCAGACGGCAAGGTAATACAAGAGGAAAGAGAAACCATCAAATTCCGGCCGGTGTCTGTGTTCGATGTGTCACAAACGGAAGGGAAACCGTTACCGCAGATTATATCAGAATTAACCGGTGATGTGAGCCGCTATGAGCAGCTTCTTGATGCTGCAAGGCAGGCTGCACCATATCCGATCGAGATTGGGGCGGTGGAGGGGAGTGCAAAAGGCTGGTGTAATTTTACACAGGAAAAAATAATAATCAAAGAAGGAATGAGCGAAGCGCAGACGTTAAAGACTGCATTTCACGAGACGGCACATGCGCGGATCCACGCAGGTGATACGGATAAGAGCAGGGAGCAAAAAGAGGTAGAAGCGGAATCAATCGCGTATGTGGTATGTAACCATTTCGGGCTTGATACATCCGATTATTCTTTCGGTTACGTTGCAACGTGGGCGGGCAGACAGGATATTAACTTGTTGAAGCAGAGCATGCAGACGATCAGTCAGACAGCAAAAGCGATTATCACAGATGTTGAGCGCGCGATGGAAGAGCCGGAGCTGACATTCAGTGGGAAGTCTAAGGAAGCGATTGCACAGGATGTAAAGGAAGCATTCGCGGATCAGGGACACCCGGAGGCATCGGTCTATGTCGTAGACAGCCGGATCGATGGAGAAATGGAGCGTGTAACTGCAGTGGCAGCATATAAGGGCGAAGAAAGCGAGTTCGTCATGAAGCAGATGTTAGCAGATAGCTTACCGGAGTTACCGGGTACCGCCCTTTCTATCGTCCCGGTTAACCAGGACGATGTGAGGGAGCAGGCAGGTTTCTCCAAGGATATGACGGACACAAGCTGGCCAATGGTTACGATTCTTACAAGTACAGAGCCGGACAAGCTTATGCCGGGAAGTATTATGAATATTTATGAAGCAGCCGTGAAACTAAGATCGTTGGAAAATGGTTTGCGGCTTGCCGGAGAAACCGGATATGTCCGGTTGTCGATCGAATGTACATATCTTGGCATGACACAGAAATTCATTGACAGCGCAGAATTAGGCACAGGACGTAGGAATTTTTTGGACTATCTCGATGTATCGCCGGATCTATGCACTTACTTAAAGCGGCACGTACAGATCTTGGAAGTCATGACATTAGCCAGAAACGAAAATGCAGTAGGAAAGACTGGCACGTTACGACAGCAGCGGTACGAGGATATGATCTACGAATGGGCGGAAAACTGTAGACTGGCGCTTAACTATCAGAGCAATCCGCAGATACCGAAACCGCCAGAATATGATCCAAAACTTATACGACAATATGAAAATTGGGAGGTGACAAGAGGATGATTTTTAATGCAGAAGAAAATGAACTGCTTGCATGCTATATGCCGGTGGATGATCGATTAGCGTTGATCAAGTCTATCGTAAAGGATACGGCAAATATGGATGAGGATATCAGGCTGATTGCAGAAAGCGCGGTTGATAAACTTGCCCGGATGAGCGACATAGATTTCATACAGATGGCGTTTTTGCATGCAGTGTAGGAAGAAAGGAAAGGGGGAAGCGGGATGGCGTATGTGTCTAATGAAGATCTAAAGCGGGCGCGCGAGATGGATCTGCTTACGTACAAGCAAAGCTATGAACCGTGGGATCTGGTCAAGCTGAAAGATGGCTATTATCAGCTTAAAAGTCACGACAGCCTGAAGATTAACTATCACAACGGAAAGTGGCTGTGGAACTGGTGGAGCCAGGGCGTGGGTGGAAGATCTGCACTCGACTATCTTACAAAAGTGGAAGGGATGAATTTGGTTGATGCGGTCGGACAGATCCTTGGTCAGACCGCCATTAAAGAGCCTGTGGTTCCGCAGGACGTACCAAAGGAAAAAGAACAGGGACTGTATATACCGGAGCGATCAAAAAACAAAAATATGATCTATGAATATCTCTGTGATCAGCGAGGCATCGATCGTGAGATCGTGAAGGACTTCGTGGATCGAGGCGAGATCTATCTGACCAATCAGCATGCCAATATCGCTTTCGTTGGTCACGACGCATACGGAAATGTGAAGCTTGTCGCGCTGCGAGGAACGAAAGGCGAGTTTAAGAATACAACAGCCGGATCTAATCGGCGGTTTCCTTTTCAGGCGCGTGCCGAGGACTGGGATGTAAGAAATAGTGTAGTGCATCTCTTCGAGGCACCAATCGATATGTTGAGCTATGCTACTCTTATGAAGCAGATGGGAGTTGATTATAAGGGACACAACATGATCGCCCTGTGTGGTATCTATAAGCCGAGGGAAAATCTTGAGGAAAGCAAAATCCCGGTTGCGCTGCAGCAGCACTTTAATGAGCTTCCATATACGAATACGGTGTGTCTGCATCTGGATAACGATGGACCGGGGAAGCTTGCAGCCAGGGCACTGTCCATGGTTCTTCAAAAAGACGGCTATAAGGTATATAACCAGCCGCCACCGGAGGGCTATAAAGACTGCAACGACTATCTAAAAAATGGCGCACCAATTACAACCAGGGCAAAAGAAGAAAGGCAGGTGATACGAGGTGAATAGAACAAGACAGAAAATGGTACAAAAGCACATTGAGGTAACAGACTATGAAAATAAGGCATTAAAAGCGTTGATGGAAAAAGGCGGATACCGGAAGGAAGCGCACTTAATTAGGGATTTAATTATGAATACAATCCCAATCGAGCTTCCGAAGGAAACCTTCGATGCACTTACAACAGAGCTGCATAAGATCGGGGTTAATATCAACCAGATCGCACACGTGGCGAACGCGACCGGGCTTGTCAATGCAAACGAATACGCGGAGGAAGCAAAGAAGCTCGATGAGCTTTGCTTTACGATACAGAAAAGCGTTTTAGAGCCGTTCCAGAGAAGAGAAGTAGACGATCTGATCCATGATCTGCAGTGGTATGATTTCGGCGATTTGGACAGGAACATGCGGAGCATTGAGATCCGGTCAGAGCTTATATCCATGCTTAACGCAAGGGACAGGGAGTGTGAGGAGCTTGGCAGTAACTAAGATCTGGACAATCCATGAAGGATCGGACATTAAGCAGGTGATCGATTATGCAGCGAATGAAGGGAAGACAGTCTTAAATATCCATGTGGAGACAGATGAGACATACAACCAGGTAGAACGACAGCAGTTTCAGGATGTCATTGATTATACAATGGCGGGATACCATGACGAGAATGACGACATGGCAAATGTACTTGATTATGCAGCGAAAGGAATCAAAACAGAGCAGAAAAAGTATGTGTCCGGAATTAACTGTTCACCGGAATATGCCAGAGACCAGATGATGCTTACCAAGACGCACTACCACAAAAAAGGAGGCATCCTGTTATGGCATGGATACCAGAGCTTCAAGCCGGGAGAAGTGACGCCAGAGGAAGCACATAAGATCGGACTGGAGCTGGCACAAAAACTGTGGGGCGACGATTATGAGGTGCTTGTATGCACGCATCTTGACACGGCACATATACATAATCACTTCGTTGTCAATAGCGTATCCTGGCGGACAGGCAAAAAGCTGGATGTACGCTGGAAAGATATGGCAAGAGAATCCGACCGGTTATGTCGGCAATATGGAAAAAGCGTCGTAGAAGAGCCTAAGATGAAAGGAAAACATCATGCAGAATATCAGGCGGAGCAGGAAGGTCGTCCGACATGGACGACAGCGATTAAGCAGGACATCGATGAGTGTATTGCAGAAAGCTGGAGCCTGCAGGAGTTTTTCGCTGCGTTAAAAAGCCGTGGCTATACGATAAAAGCAAACGCGAAATACTTCACATTAAAGCCGCCGGAAAAGGAACGGTTTGTCCGGATCGACCGAAGGCTTGGAGAAGCATATTCATTGGAAGGAATTGCAAAGCGGATCGGGGAGCGTATCCATGCACAGGGATTTTCGCAAAATGAGGAAGCTGCAGGAGCTGCGGGAACACGACAGGACGAAAAAAGAAAAACGAAGCGCACATACGCAGAGCGACCGCGATACAGAATTACCGGATTTAAGGCACTGTACATTCGCTATTGCTACATGCTTGGCTGTTACCCCGGAAAGCATATGACATCAAAACAGGTTAACTACCTGTACCGGGAAGATCTAACGAAGCTTAGAAAAATCCGATCGGAAACAAAATTCCTGTGCAGCAACAAGATCGAGACGCTGCAGGATCTAACCGATGTGGAATATGAGCTAAAACAGGACTTGAAGCGATACCAGAGCGAAAAAAACTATGTAACAAATAGGCTGCGGGCTGCCGGTGACAATAAGCAGGCATTGATGGAAAAGAGGGACTATCTAAGTGAAAAAATCAAAGACTGTAGAAAAAAGTTGTACTGGTGTAAAGATATCAAAGAGAACAGCCAGAAGATGAAGGATAAAGTACAAAAAGTAAGAGAATTGGAAAGGGGGCGTGAGCATGAACAAAAAGAGCGAGAGTTGTAAGCTGCAGGAGGATTGTTTTGCATATCAGGAAAAAACAGACCGGTGCATGGCATTAAATGCACTTTACTGTAAAAAAGAGCAGTGTGCTTTCTATAAGCAAAAATCAGGAAAGAAGGGATAAGTAATGGAAGGATCAAGAGAAGCAGAGATGATCGTGACGTTTGCGCTTGAGGGTATCAATTACGCTTGTCGATTATCAGGTGCATTTGCAAAAAATATCGCAGCAATGATTGCAGCCGTTGCAAAAACACCGGGAAATTCGCCCGGAAAAACACGGATGAAGCAGCTTATGCAGTCTGGCGAGCCGCTTGATTATTACGTCGTGCCGGAAGCCAAGATGAAGGAATTTGCTCAGCTTGCGAAAAAGTACGGTATCCAGTACTGCGTAGCAATGAATCAGGATGGTGCCTATGATCTTGTCGTCAAGAAAAGCGACAGTCCGAGAATCAACCGGATTGCCGAACATCTGGGAATCGGACAAGTTCAGGGCGGTATCAATATGGACGTGAATGAAGAAGAAAAGGCAAATGCTACGAATATAACCCCGGAGCAGGAGCTGATGCAGGACATGATGAGTCCCAATAAGAACGAAAGAGAGCACGACGAAGTAAATTTCGATCAGGAGCTGTCGGAGGAAGAACCAGCATTCGGCAGCTCATCAACCAGTTTTAATCAGCGCGAAAGCGTTATGGATCAAGTTAATAATTATCAAAATGCACAGGAAAGCGCACGTGACATGTTCGCGGGAGCGAGAAGCTTACGAGAAGCATCCATGAGTGATCTGCCGGATGGAGCAGAGCCGATTGTTGTCGATATCGGCTGGGACAGACCGGTGACGAGATACAATGAAAACGGAGAGCAGCTTTTCCGGGGCAAAACTGCAGAACAGATGAACGACGTCGACAAAATTCAATACATGGTCGATCAGGAGATGCTTGTCAATGGAAAATTATCAGAAGATTTCATCCGGCAGATGTATGTATCGGGATACAGAGTTGACGAAAACGGAATCGTATCACGGGATGACGGCGTGAAGCTTACCAGTAAGGAACGTATGATGATCGCAGATATGATGCGCGAACCAGAACGAGGAAGAACAGCAGAAAAGTCAATGCTCGACACTGCAGCAGCAACTATTAAGGAGGTGACAAAACATGAAACTAGACAATAAATGGATCGGACAGATGGCAAAATGGACCTTATCTGATCCTGCAGCACTTAAAATGTATTTGGATGTTATGACAAAATGTCCTGATTATTCGGTCAACAATCAGCTTTTGTTGATGTACGAAAGTCAGGAGCGACCGTTTACGATGATCAAAGCTCAGGACACTTGGGAAAGACAGGGTGTTACGATCAACCAGACAGCCGTTGCATATTCCATCTGGGAGCCCGACAAGGACGAAAATGGAGAGGTAATCTATCTTGAAAACAGCCGGGAACCTGCAGGGTATCACTATAAGTATATGTACGATGTTAATGATACCAATTACAGTTATCAGCCTGTTTCGCCAACAAGCGAGCAGGCGCTTGAATCATTACTGACTCGAAATGAAATTCCAATCAGCGTCGTGGACGAAATAAAAAATGTAAGCGGCGCACGTGCGATGTACTCACCTAAAGATAAGGTAATATATGTCGTACGCTCCGGGAAAGTTCCCGCAGACGAATTTTTTACTGCGATTGCAACAGAAATGGGGCATGCGATATGTCACTCGCAGATGAAGGATACAACAATGACCTACAACCGGGCACAGTACCACTTTACATGCTGTACAGCAGCATATGCGCTCGCCAGTAAATACAACGTGAGTACGGCTGCAGTTAATATTGACAATCTTCCTGATCGATTGATCAAAATGGGCGAACGTGCAGCAAAGAATGAACTGACACGCCTTGCTCGGATCAATAAGACAATCGACGGAGATATCCGAATGCCGATGGAGAAGATTTGTATGAGAGATGCACAGATGGAGCAGGAGGTCGATCGCCATGTTGCGGGAACGTAGAAAAATGCTGGTACTTGTACTGATGTTGACATATCCGTTTATACTATACGGATTGATTCGGGCAGCACCATTCATAACGCACAATGGTTTAAGTTATTTTATCGATAATCTGGAAAGGGATTTAAGTATTCACCCATTCCGGATTTTTTTTGTGGAACAGACGCCAAAGATCGTGCTGATCGGGACTGCAATATACTTCTTTATAGGGGTTATGATTTGTGATTCATTAAAGAACACCAGAGATGGTGAAGAGCAGGGATCATCTCGATGGGCGACAATCCAAGAGATCAATCGAAAATATGCTGCAAAAGAAATAGTATTTCCCGGAGTTCCAAAGGAGATGCAGAACATGATTCTTACCAGTCAAGCAAGACTTGGATTTGATTTTCACAGGCATGGAAAAAACGGAAATACAATTATCTTTGGAGGTCCCGGTACGTGGAAGTCAAGAGGATATATTATACCTAATATCATGCAGATGAATTGCAATTTTGTTATAACCGATCCAAAAGGAGAGCTTGCAAAAAAATGTGGGGATATGCTCAAGAGAATGGGATATCGAGTCATTGTATTCGATGTGTCTAAGCCGGAAAAATCTGCATGTTACAATCCATTTGTATATTTCCGAAATGACATGGATGTGCTCGATTTTGTCAACAACTTTTTTGCTTCACAGGAGCAGAAAAACACCCAGAAAATGGATCAGTACTGGGATGAAATGGCGAAAAATTTGATGATGGCTTTTTGCTTTTTGTTATATCACGAAGCGCCGGAGGAAGAGCAGAACTTAGCGACAGTTTTGCAACTTCTTCATGCTGCGGAAATTTCAGACGAGGATGGTTTTATGTCGCCGGTTGACATGATTTTTGCAAAGCTTGAAAAAGAAAAGCCGGGGCACATTGCAGTGGGTTACTATAAGGATTATCACAAGGGCGGTGCGAAAACACTGCAGAGCATTCAGTCTACTTTATCGTCCAAGTTAGCGTATTTCAATATGGAGGCATTACAAAAGCTTACAATCACAGATGATATCGATATACGAAGCTTTGCAACGCAAAAGACAGCATTGTTCTGTGTAACGCCAGACAGCAAGGCAAGCTTAAACTTCTTGATTGGCACATTATATCAACAAATGTTTCAGCAATTATACGATCTTGCAGATGATGTATACGATGGACCATTACCGATGCACATTCGATTCCTGATGGATGAGTTTGCTAATATTGCATTACCGGACGATTATCATAAGATTTTATCAACAGCTAGATCTCGTAACATATCGTTCGCAATTGTGCTGCAAGATAAGAGCCAGATTGAAAAGACTTTTGAAACATTGCATAAAACAATTCTGGGAGACTGTTCAGAATGGTTGTTCCTTGGCAGTAACGAAAAAGAGACTTGCGAATACTTCTCAGCATTGGTCGGCAAAGAGACGGTCATGTCAAGATCAACCAGTCAATCGCATGGTGTAAATGCAAATTATACTGTGCAATATACACCTACACAGCGAGATTTAATGACACCTGACGAAATGCGAAGAAAATCGAACAAGCTTGCAATCTTGATTATCGAAGGTGAAAATGCTTTAAGGGACGAAAAGTACAATATGAATCAGCACCCTAATTATTACATGATTGCCGAAGGTAAGAATTTGACAAGAACGGAAGATCCGGCGAAGATCTACGACTGGGGTAGCACGAAGCAAGCAAAGGCACATATGGAATGGCAGTGGAATATCTCCAAGAAAGACAGAGATAAAGTTGTCCGGGTGGATGAGATTGAAGCAGATGGCGTAGTAATGAGCGAAGAAGAGCTGCTGGATAAACTGGCAGCATAAGATAGGATTTGAACAGGAGGAAAAAAATTATATGGATAAAAAATTGAAAATGAGAAAGAACGTGATCTTATACATGTTCACTATGTTAGCAGTCCTCATGGGCTGCTTTTTTTATACCCCGGAGAAAGTGAAAGCTGCAGAACCGCAGGGAGCGCAGATCAGCGCACAGGTACAGACGGTGGCATATAGCAGTGACATTCCAGAAGAAGTAAAAAAACCAATCGAAAAAGGAAAAAATTTGACCGCCTATATAATAGCTGCGATAGGGTTCATAGTTTTGGCCGTAGGCTTGTTGATGGAGGTTATAGCTTGGTTCGGACATCAGAATGACATGAAAATTCAGGGATTGGTTGCAATTGGAGCCGGTGCATTGCTTGGAAGTGCAGGAGCAATCGCAGCTTGGCTTTTGAGTTAGGAGCCTGCCTATGAATTGGATATTAGCGACGCTGCAGGCGTCCATTGCATTTTTTGATGCGTGGATGAGCCAGTTATATGATGTGCTGATGCTTGATCCCATATCGTACCAGAACGGTACGATATGGACCACCGTCAGCAAAATCTATGATGCGCTTATGGGACCTGCAGTGTCTATATTAATCATCGGATTTTATATCGCACTGATTCATGACAGCGGCGAATTTATAAAGACCAGACATTTTGGATCTGTTGGATGGACGTTTATTCTTCTATACATAACAGCTTCGCTGCTTCTGGGCGGGAAGTACATATTGCTTTTAATTTTTTGGTGTTTTAAGGAAATCCTGCAGGCTGTAACCGGCCCGAACGGAACGAACTTTCTGGATTTATCATGGGTGGAGCTACCGAAGCAGGTCAAACTTGCCACGTCCGGACTTGGAGCAACGAAAGCAACGCTGTTTTTTATTGTTGTGCTGATATTTGCATTGGTAATTATGGTGTGTTCCTTCACGATCATTATGGTCGTGTATGGACGATTATTTAACATCTATCTTCATCTAGCGGTTGCGCCACTTGCACTTGCGTGTGGTGCTGCAGGACCGTTTCGGAGCACGTTTGTATCATATCTGAAATCGTTTGTTGGTGTGTGTCTGCAGGGCGTCGTCATCGTGATTGTCTGTATGGTATTTTCCGCTTTTGCGAATAACTTTGATTTTAATACCGTGCAGACATCCGACCAGCAGATAGTTGAATTAAAAGAGGATATGACCGAAGAGGAATTTCAGGCATGGTGGGAGCAGTGGGGCATGGACAACAAGGAGCTTGAGGCAAAGAAAGCAGAAGTACTCTGGACGTACCTGTCGCAAATGCTTTTCCTGTATCTGATTATGGCAGGCATGATCAAAGGAGCGGATAACTTTATTCACCAGAAACTGAATTTATGATTATAAAAATATGACATGCCGCCATGTATCCGCGTGGCGGCAGGAAAGGAGAATTATGTTAGAAGCAAAACCAAATAAAGAGATATTAAAGATAAAAACATCGATGCTTGGATTCACGCCGGGGCAGGTGGCATGCGTAACGGTCGGGCTGATCGCCGGTTCGATTACCTACTTTGTCCTCCCGGTACCGGACTTCTGCAAGATTCCGGTAATCGCTGTAGTCGTCGTTTTCATCTGCAGCTTTGGATTTGTAACAATGGATGGAATGAACGTAGGACAGATCATACAGGCCATGTATTCAACGTGGCGGATGAATAAAAATCCGCTTGTACTTAGAGGAAGGAGGGAAGATTATAATGGCAGTGACAACAATAATGCAGTACGATCTATCAAAAGACCGGACGAAAATAACAAGAAGCCAGGACATCATACCAATTAAGCAGATCTGCGAAAACGGTATGTTCAGGCATGCCGGAGGCAGATGGAGTATGACGTATGACCTGAAGGATATCGACTATAATTCAGCAGCAAATGAAGAACGAAAGAAGGTATATGACAGCTGGGAGGAGCTTCTTAACTCGCTTGACAGTTCCAAAGCGGCAATGAAGATCACGTTACTTAACCGGCGCATGAACAAAAAAGACCGGCTGCAGCAGACGCTTTTGCCGACTGCAGTTGGAGATGGGTATGATCATATCCGGACGGCATATAACCGGCTTCGATATGACGACATTGAAGGTGACAAGGGATTTATCCAGGATAAATTTATCACGTTTTCAACAGAGAAAAAAAATCAGGAAAAAGCAGAAAGCTATTTCAGCCGGATGGAGCGAGACCTAAATAAAAAGTTTTTGACGTTTGATTCAGGAATCAAGCGTCAGAGTATCTACCGGCGCGGGGAAGTGCTGCACAGCTTCCTGCATGCGGGAAGGGAATCGGAATACAGCTTCGCATGGGATCCGGATAAAGGTGCAAGAACAAATACAAGGAAGTTTATTGACCGGTTAGCACCTGATATGTTCCGACCGCATGCAGATTATTTTGAGATGAATGATATGGTCGGACGGACGATGATGCTCCGTACGTGGGGCGCAAGCATCCGGGACGACTTTTTCACGCGACTGGCAGATGTGCATACCAATCTGGTTGCGACGAGTGATATTGTCGCCGTATCCAATTCAGAGGCACGAAAGCTGATTGAGCGAAAAGATGACAGCGTAGAGACAAGTGCAAATCTCTGGTCCGGCAAGCGGAGCGTACGTGAGGGAGCTGCAGAGCGGCTGCCAAGACAGATTGCAAAGGACAGAAAAGTAATCGATGCATACAATAACGCGATGGATTACGATAACCAGAAGATGTTTTTAGTGCAAGTCCTTGTTTGCTTTCTGGCAGAAGATATGAACCAGCTTGATGAATACACGGAAAGCATACTGGATGTGGCAGGTGACTACAACTGCGAAATGTCATATATGTATTTTCAGCAGCTCAAAGGACTGATGGATGCGCTGCCGTTCGGCGAGAGGACAATACAGTATCTCCGCGACTGCGACACAGATACCACCGCGATCATGCTGCCTTTCAACTCTGTGCAGCTTAACCAGAGCACCGGGATCCCATACGGAAAACACGAAGAAACGAAACAGCAGCAGTGGGTAGACCGGACTATGCAGGGATCCGGGCATGAGTGGATATTAGGTAAGACCGGCTTTGGAAAATCTGTCGATGCAAAGCTGAAGATATTATACGAGGTGCTTTTAACCCAGGGCGACAGCATCATACTGGATCCGGATGGCGAATATTCACCGCTTGTACGTGCACTGGGAGGACAGGTTATCGAAGTCGGCGTGGATCATATCAATGTGGCCGATATATCTGCAGATTACGGATATGTCGACGAATCGCGCCAGGACAATCCTGTGACGAAAAAAAGTAATCTGATCTTGTCATTCATGGAAGCTATTTTGGATGATGGTACAAAGTTTGGAGAAACAGAAAAATCGCTTGTCGATCGTGCCGTACGTACGCTTGCCGATGGTGTGATGAGCGGAATGTACCTGCAGATGACGTTATCAGATATCTATGATCTGCTTTTACAATACCAGGAACCGGCCGCAAAACAGCTGGCTCTTGCTTCAGAGCGGCATATCAAAGGCTCATTTAATTCCTTTGCACAGCCGACAAGTGTTCAGATACAGAGCCGGCTTGTATGTTATGATCTGTCGAAACTTAACAAACAGGAAAAAGATGCAGGTATGATCGTAATAATGGATCAGATCGATCAAAGACTGATCCACAACCGAAAGCTTGGAAAGGCAACCTATATCACTTTTGACGAGATGGACTATTTCTTCAAGCATCCGGCGGCAACACTCATCATTGAAGATTTCTTTGAACGCTGTAGAAAATACGGCGGTTTCTTACGTGCGATTGTTCAGAATGTCACTAAAATACTGCAGAATCCGGCGGCGTCTACAATGCTTAAAAACTCGGAAAATGTGATCATGTTTAAGCAGGATCACCTGGATGCTGTGCAACTTGCAGATATGTATGGCTTATCCGGAATCCAGATCCGGAAGCTGGAATCGGCAGAACCCGGCCATGGCGTAGCAAAAATAGGAAATGTCATATTTACATTGGATGATACGATTCCGGAGGATTCGGAAATCTATCAGCTTGTTAATACCACAGTTGTGAAAAGTGCATAGGTGGTGGTTTTATGCTTGTAAATACACAGAGAGATATGGATATCGTGTCTGTATCAAACCGGACGGAACCGGAAGAAGAAAAGGAAAGCCGGACACGGGAAAAAGCACTGGAACGAAATAAAAAGACGCTGCAGAAAAAAAAGGAGGCGGTGACGGAGTATCCGGACACCGTCTCTTCCATACATGAGAAAATCATGAAACAAAAAGACAGTGACGAAAAAACAGAGAATCCGATGCAGACTGACTTTTCCGGATATACCGAAAAATCCGGAAAAAACTATACCGGAAAGACGACGAATGAAGTATTATGTGTCAACGCGAAAGCGGCCGGATCAGTAAAAGACAGTGTGACCGATCTTGTAAGCCTTTCGGATGCGGAATATTCTGGAAATAAGGAAAGGTCAGACAGTGATCCGGATTATGCTGGAATGAGTGTAATCCGAAGATCTGCGAAAGCTGTATCCGGCTTTATCATGAAGGAAGTTTTAGTACTGGTAAAAATGATAGCAACCACAGTCGGAAAGCTGGTACTTGTATCGATCGGCGCGGCAATCATAGTAGTAACGCTTGCTGCAGGTGTACTTCATTCCATATCCGGTACGGAGAATGGAGCGGGGGAAGCTGCAGCACAGTATGACTATCACAGCTATAACCAGCACAACTATACAGGACAAGCAAACAAAGCATGTGGTGTGACGGCTGCAGCCTCTGCTCTGCGGAGTTTAGGGCTGCAGATCACACCAGATATGCTGGAGCAACACAATAATGGTCTTGTAGGGCTTTGGTATGGCGCGGATGCATGGGTAAACAATCATTACCCGGTAAAAATAACAAGAGGGACGGTATCTGCAGACACGATCGATGAGGCGTTGCAGCATGGATCGCTATGTGTAGTATACTTACATAACAACTGTGATGTATCAAGCGGGAGTAGTCAATGGAATACCGGAAGAAACGTATCCGGAGGCGGCTGCCACTGGATCACTCTGATCGGGTACACGGAAGCTGGGTTAATAGCTGCACTTGATCCTGCAGATGGAACCGGCAACGAGGAATACTGCAGGGCAGAAAACTGTGAGGGTGGCACGACAGGCAAGGCAATATCCATGGACGAGGTCATGGAGAGCTGCAGCAATATCTACGTTATCACACCAACCGAGACGAGAGAGGATAACGAGAAGCTGCTTGCAGCACTGATCTACAGTGAAGCAGGAGCATCTTACGAGGATAAGCTTGCAGTAGGAACCGTAGTTATGAACCGATTGGATATGCAGTATGGAGATGCACTCACGCTGGAGGATGTCATATATGCACCAAACCAATTTGAGGGCACAAAGACAGCGAATTTCCGGAACGCCCTGGCAAACGGAGCACCGGCACAGTGCCAGCAGATAGCTTACGAGATACTGCAGGAAGGGAAGCGATCAGACAAGATTCCTTCAAGCTGCGTGTCCTTTATGGCGCTGTCGATTAGCGAGAGCGAGATGCGCAAGAGAACCGGCTGCACACAATTTATTATTATAGATCAGCGTTTCGGCTGGTAGCGGAGATGGTTTTTATTCCGGGTTCGATTCCCGGAACTCTGCTTTGTGATGGCACACAGGAAGGACAGCAGCCTGGGAGTGCCATTATGCAATTTGACGGGATCAGGAAATTGATCAACCGTTATTTTTTGTGCACTTTTTCAAAAATTCAGCTTAAATATGCCAAGGGACAAGTGCACCCTTTTTCAGGAATGCCTGGGGATGGTCTGCGGTCATGTTCCCCCTTCCCACACCCTACCCCCTCATACCGGGATGTTTACCGGAACGAAAGAATGAGAGATAAAGATTGATAGTGGCATAATGTACAGATTGTCCTCGGCACTTCCCCAATAAGTTAGAAATGGCGTATTTATGCCATTTTTTACACATTTTAGAAAAAATGGATATAATCAAATAGCCGTTTTTGTGCTTGAATGTTATTGCTTCGTGGAATAAAATATAAATAAAGATAAGGAAGGTGATTACTCTGAATGAAAATATAATTTCGGGTGGAATTAGTGGGGCTATTTCAGATCCATTATCCCCAGAGGCGTTAGAGCATGCTATAATATATTATGAAGAAATTCGTCATAGAACGGATGATATTATGAAAATAGCGTCATATACGGGATATACACCTGAACAGGTTCTGAAAGTGAAGAATTATTTATTTAACGAGACACATATTCTGGCTAATGGTATAAAAAGATTTGATGAAAGTTTTGAAATTGCAGAGTCATGGCAAAGATTATCTGATATGCAAGAATATGTTCAGCCACATGACAGACTTTTAATTCCACATGAACTTATGGAAATGGATTTGATTACAAAAGGTTTTAGTCAGGCAGATGCCCATGATAGAACATGTGAAGTATATGATTATCCAAGAGCAACAAACGAGTTTTATGGCAGATTACAGCATGAACGGAATGCAAGATTAGGAAAAAATGATATTATTAGTGGAGGAATTATTCATCATAAAAAAAGAGATGACTGGGATATGTGTTTATGAGAAAGGAGTATTTTTATGGTATATATTGATATTATTCAAGATGGTTCATTTATTATACTAAACTGCCATAAAGGTAGTGAGGATGGTGATTTTTTTCAGCTAGTCATTGATGCTCAAACCCAAAAAGTTATTAAAAGACCTGCAGAACCAGATATTGATGCATCTGCCGCGTATTCACATATATATACAATGCTGCGTAAAGGACTTGAGCTTCCTTCACAGACTGTTGCTGCCTGGGGATAGATATAAAATAATTAGAATTTAGCCTATTCGGTTCTGGAAGGTTAACCAGAGCCGGATAGGCTGTTTTTTTTGTGCCTGAATTTTGTACAGGAATATATTTTCAATTTTGATCCCTTTTATTTTCGTCCAGGTTCCGGAAAAGTGGATTTGACCAGTTTTTATATTCCTAAAAGGAGCAAGCAGGGGATTAGTGTTCATTGTATAAATACAATGCCACAAATCCCGCTTGTTGGGGCGTTCCCCAATCCCCCGGAGAAAGAAAAAGGAAAGTGTAGCTGCGCTGCAGCATGAAGAAACCGGAACGAAAAGAAGTGCATCGGCATAAATCTACAAACTTAGAAAAAAATCGAATTTGTACATTTTTAGAAAAAAAGAAAGTCTGATACAATAAAACATGCAAGGGGCTGATTGGCATACCCTTGCATGTTCCTTGATAAGTAAATAAGTCACAGCGATAACGTTAATCACCACGAGCCCGCTGAGTAACTTATTTTGATTCAGTTCGTTTTCGAGTATATCATAAAGTCTGTTGATCTTGAAAATGTATGAATTCGAATAGCGAAAAAAGACGATGATACAGTCGGAAAGATATTACGGGGCGATGAAGGGGTAGCTGCAGGATATAACAATATTCACATCTGAGAAGGCAGCTTTTAGAAGACAATGATACTTACCGTGGAAAAAAGCACGGTCTGTGTGGAAAGCAGATGTCGGAGGACATATGCCAGAAGCGAGGGTTGAAGCTCTGGATCGCGATGGACTATAAAATAAATATTGGTTAAAGACGAGGATAGCAGTCTGAGACCGCTATCCTTTTTCTTTGACTAAAATGTTATAATATAAAGTCAGGAGGAAATGAATATGAATTACAACATGGATGAGCTTCTGACAGCAAAGTTTGAGGATATGGAACGAAAGATATATTCTGCCGTTTGTGAAGCAGCAAGGGAGATGACGCGAGAACTTCTCGAAGAGCTTGACAGATACTTGATGAATACAAGAGATAAGAAACGGTATGAGAATAAGCAGATCCGAAAGGCAACAGTTAAAACGGTGTATGGGGAAGTTGAATATAGCCGGCACATGTACTTTGATCGAGTAACCAAACATCATATGTATCTTTTAGAAGATAGCTTAAAAATGGAAGAGATTGGAGCAGTTTCATCTAATCTGGCGAAAATAATTAGTGAAGCTGCAGCAGAAATGCCTTACAGGAAAACAGCAGAATTGATATCCGGAACAACAGGTCAGACAATCAGCAGTCATGGCGCTTGGAACGTCGTGCAGCAGATAGGTAAAGAAATCGGCAGGGAAGAGGAACTAATACTGAATGAGATGGAAGAAGATACAACCAGGGGAGAGACAGAAAGTCCGATTATATTTATGGAAGCCGATGGCGTTTATTTGAATATACAGAAAAACAGAAAGAAAGCAAAATCACAGGAAATGAAACTCGCAACGGTTTATTCCGGTTGGAGCGAAGATGGTAAAAAATTAGTAAATAAGAAAGTGCTTGCCGGAATGGCAGGATCAACGAAATTTAATACGAAAACAGAAGCACTCATTCAGAGTGTTTTTCATATAGATGTAGACCAGATCCGGGTATTAAATGGTGACGGAGCTGCTTGGATCAGCAATACTTACAATCCGGAACGAATCTTTCAGCTGGATAGATTTCACATCGTGAAAAAAATCCGTGGTTGCATTAAACATAAAAAAATTGCATCAAGGATTCTTGAAAAAATGATGTCCGGAGATTATGAAGGTGGTCTACAGGTTATTGAGACATACATAAACAGCATCGATGATGACCAACACAAGACAGATCTGAAGAACGCAAAGGATTTATATAGATATTTGAGCAACAACATTGATGGACTTCCGCGCTGGCAGGAGCAGCTCAAAAAAATGGGTATTGATCTGCAGGCACCGGAAGGACAGATATATAAAAATATGGGAGTGCAGGAAAATCAGAACTGTAGCTTGATTACCAATCGGATGAAAGGGCGCAAGATGCGCTGGTCAGTCGATGGAGCAGATAGTCTGGCAAAGATTATTTATACACGAGAAAATGGAGACCTTGATAGAATCATCGATAACTACGATGGAGAAATCATGCTTCCAGACAATTATATGGATCAGATAAAAGTATTATCAGCAGACAAGGTTAAACAGGTAATAGGAAAAGGAAGTAAATGGGTAGACATCATACAGGCAGGAGTGCCGGCGCTTGGAAGCCCGGCTGGTAATTACACAGATGCCCTTCGAGCATTAAGTCTTGGAATCCAAGATTGAAAATAAAATATTGTATAAAATAGCAATGCAAGGTATAATCAAAGGCAGATAAGTTTTAGTTCAGTTCACAAACATTTTCCTTGAAACAAATAAATATTTTTTAAAGTTTTCATCAAGGAAAATGAGCCCCCACACTTCTGTAACACAATCAATATGACAGAAGCGTTTGCTTTTTTATAGAAAAAGCGTTATGATATAAACAGTATTGGAACGTCTGGATTGGACAAAATTGGAGGGTATATATATGAATATAGCAGCAATCGGAAATTCAAATCTGACGCTGGCAGTCAGTGATACCGGAAGTATGAATGCCATTGATATGGCGATGCTTAAAAAATCACTGGATGCGGTGGAGACAAACGGTGCGATGATTACACAGATGATGGAACAGTCTGTGAATCCAAACATCGGTGCAAACATTGATATCCGTTTATAAATGATATGATAAGTCCTGCATTTTGCGTGTAGGACTTTTTCTTTTGAATCAACGTCAAATAAATGTAAAATATGATAATTCCATGTCTTGTTTTTCATATAGCTATCGCGTACAATGCATCTTAGTTTTGTTGATTTTTATTTAAGATAAGAGGTATAAGATGAAGACGAAGATGACGTCCAAAGAGCGACTTCCGTTGATCGGAATGACTGTCTCAGCATTTATTTTTAACACATCCGAGTTTATGCCAATCGGTCTGCTGACTGATATTGCAAAGAGCTTTTCGATTTCTGAGGCGAAGGCGGGTATGTTGATCACGGTATATTCGTGGATCGTTATGTTGCTTTCCCTGCCGCTCATGCTGCTCGTGAGCAAGATTGATTATAAGAAGTTATTTATGGGAACAGTTGCATTGTTCGGAATCTGTCAGGTGTTGACTGTTCTGTCGAACAGCTATGGTATGTTGATGGCGTCCCGAATCGGTGTGGCCTGTGCGCATGCGATTTTCTGGTCAATCGCGTCTCCGATTGCAGTGCGTATGGCGTCAGAAGAACATCAGTCCAAAGCACTCAGTATGGTTGTGACAGGTACTTCGGTTGCGACGATTGCAGGACTTCCGCTTGGAAAAATGGTTGGACATTATGCAGGATGGAGAATCGCCTTTTTGATCGTGGCAATCATCACATTCGTTGTTTTGGCATATATGGCATTCCTGTTCCCGAAGATGGAGTGTGGCGAGCCGTTCCGTGTGAAGCAGCTGCCAGAGCTTTTTAAGAATCGTGCACTTGTCTGCATCTATATTCAGACATTTTTGTTTGTAGTGGGCTATTATACGAGCTACAGTTATATCGATCCGTTCCTGCAGCAGGTCGCACACATGGGAAATAGTACAGTCACCATTACATTGTTTGTGTTTGGTGCCGCAGGATTGCTCGGCAGTTTTCTGTTCTCAAAATTCTATGACAAATACCGGCATGGATTTTTACGTACGGTGATGATTTCGTTGGCAGTTGAACTGTTATTGCTGCTTCCTGCAGCAGGACAGCCGGGATTTATAATGGCGCTTTGTGCTTTATGGGGCATTACAGTACTTGTATTTAATGTATCATTCCAGTCAGAGACGATCCGCTGTACGGATGAACAGTCCTCGTCGGTTGCAATGTCGATTTTTTCCGGTATCTTTAATTTCGGTATCGGCGCAGGCAGCTTCCTTGGTGGAATTGTGTGTGACAAGGGACAAATCTCGCATATTGGCTTTGTAGGAGCTGCATTTGCGGCAGTCTCTGTGTTATTCTTCCTGACATGTATGTCGAAGAATCTGGTGGAGAATAAGTAACATTGATTGCTCTTTTTTCTGAAATGAGATATCATGTAAGCGGTTGTATCACAAGTGGATATAATCGCTTATTTTATGTAATAAAGGAGAACTTATATGGCGGATAGAATCGGAATGGCACTTCGGCTTGCGAAAGAAGGAAGAACCGAAGGCTTTCAATATTTATATGAATATACAGTAGAAAAACAGCTTGGAAAGGCAATCGCCCTTATGGGGGATATTGGGCAGGCACAGTCGGTTGTGCAGCAGGCGTACCAGTACATATTTGACCAGATCGCGCAGGTTCCACAGAGTGATGTCTTTGAAAATTGGCTTTCTGAGATGATTCCATATTATGCGGTTATGACGGTTCGGGAGATACAGCCAGATGCGTTTGCAGGCTCAGAGGATCAGACATACCGACTCGAAGATGATGACATGGCGATTACAGAACCGCTGGAGGATTCGTTGGTATCCGCAGTATATACGTCTGATGAGATAGAGGCTATGACAACGCAGATCTTGTCTGAACTCACGGAGGCAGAAAAAATCTGTGTGATTATGCATTATCAGGAGAATCAGCCAGTTGCACAGGTGGCGAAGACGGTTGGATGCACGGAACAGGCAGCTGAGAGTCTGATTGCATCTGGAAAGAGAAAGATACAGGCAGCAATCGGACAGCTGGCGGAGGAAGATGATCGTGTCAGATGGAATCCCATTTCTTTTTTGATGGTACTTCTCCGATTAAAGGCAACAAATCTGGTAACCTCCGGTATCACTGGAACGATTGCAACGTTTCAGATTGCGGGCAGTGCGGTTACCTTTGGAACAGCGGCAGCAGGTGGAGTCTCTGGCGCAGCAGGCATGGCAGCCGGAAGCAGTACGTCAGGTGCAGCAGGAGTGACAGCCGGAAATGAAGCAGCAGGAATTACAGGAGGTGGCACTACGATTGGTTCAGGCACCGCAGCTGGATCGGGAACCGCGATTGGGCATGGATTCATGCACACGCTGGCGGCGAAGATTTTCATTGGTGTTGCGGCGGCAGCGGTTATTGGGGGAACGGCAGCAGGCATTATTGCATATAATCATTCGCATAAAAAACCAGCCGATACGACTGCTACAAGCACGGATGCCCAGGTGGCTTCTACGGCAGCGGAAACAACGGAGCAGACAACGACCGAGGAAGCTGCAACGGAAGAGGCTGTAAACGAAGCATATAAACCAGTCTATTTACAGATTTTGCAGGAACACGAGGCAAATATCAAAGCATATAATCAGTACCGGCAGACACTCGGCGTGGATGATTTTGCCAGTGACAATGAGAACATGTCTATCGCATTGTCAGATGTAACCGGAGATGGTGTACCGGAATTGCTATTTGTAGAAAAATCACCGTCTTCCGAAGAGTATGTGGAATATGATGCATTGAATATATTCACGGTCGAAAATGGTGCTGCGAAGCAGATCTATTATGCAGATCATTGGGAGACACAGGTTGCTGGAGGAAATGTATATTCGTTGTTTCAGGTGGACGGCGAATCGACGCTTTACTCGTGCAATGGTATGCAGGATGAAAGTACCTTTGAGGATTACTGCCGATATGTTGTACAGCCTGATGGAACCTTGCAGGAGGAGTCGCTGATGTCGCGTAAACGGGAACCGAACAAGGACTATTCCGGTGTGGTTGAAACCTGCACAGTCGGCGGACAGTCCGTCACGCCGGAGGAATTCCAGTCACAGCTCGATGCGCTGACAAGCCGGATGACCAAGCTTCTGATCTATAATTTTGGCGCACATGATGACAATGCCAATGCGGCGATGATAGCGGCAGAACCGGACTATATGTCTTATGAACAGGCAGTTGCAGCACTTTCAGGAGAAACAGCATCAGAAGCAGGCACAACTGGTAAGACAGATGCGTTACCATTTACAGAGACACAGGATTTCACTTTTATGAGTGGTGCTGGTGGATGGAGTACGGTTTTGACTATCCATCCGGATGGCTCATTCTCTGGAAACTATTTTGATTCTGATATGGGAGACAGCGGAGATGGATATGATGCGACGCAATATGTATCGACGTTCCATGGAACGTTTAAGAATATTCAACAAAAAGATGACCATACGTATGTGATGCAGATTGATACATTGGAGACAGAAGAGACTCAGAGTGAATGGATTGAAGAAACGGAGTATGGAAGAGTTCGCTATGTTGCATCTGCACCTTATGGACTGGATGGCGGAACGAATTTTGAACTGTATCTGCCGGGAACAGCTGTGAGCAGTCTCCCGTCAGAGTATGTGGATTGGGTAAGAATGCCGATGATGCTTGATGAAGGGGCAGCCACACTTCCGGGTTATGGTTTTTACAATGTGGAAGAAAAAGATGGTTTCTTTGGAGACTGGTCGAATTAGTGACGACAATGAATGAGAGGTGTGCCTGACGATGCGGGTATCGGTGACAAGTATATAAGAAATGGCGCAGGATATCCTGCGCCGTTTTCTATATATTGTATTTCTAAATTCAAAAACTCAATATCGTGTATCAAATATTTCGAAATGTTACAAAATGTAACAATTTTATGTGAACCATTAAAAAGAATAGGTTTACAGAAAATGAAATCGAAAAACACTCAAAAACGTAGCGAAAATGCGAAGAATTTGTGAACTTTTGAAAAAACATCCAAAAACTGGTTGACAATAATATTACAGGTTGCTATAATGGGCAATGTAATAAGTTGTAACATATTTGTAACAAATTGGAGGTAAGAACATGAAAAGACCATCCGTAAAGTGGTTGGCGGTAGCGGCGGCAGGTTGCATTTTCGCTTCGTCCATGGGTACATACACATATACCGCGTTGGCAGATGAGTTTGTATATACCGATGCTAACGTCAGTATTACATCGATCGTAGATCACTATATTGAAGAAAATGGAGGAGACGTATTTACAGCAGACGCCACTCCGGAGGATGCAACAGCACCGGCTGCAGTTGTTGCAGAGGCAACAGCAACCGACGCAGTAGCAACAGGCGAGATTCAGGAGATTGCAAAGGTAACAGGAGAAATTGCAGAAGTTCCTTCCGAGGAAACAACGGAGGCACCGGCAACGGAAGAGCCAACGACAGAAGCACCTGTACAGGAAGCATCTGAGGCGGCAGCATCACCGGTTATGGATTTCACAGGAAAGGCAATCGTCACAGCATCTGGTTCCGTAAATATTCGTCAGTCTGGTGATGTGAATGCAGCAAAGGTTGGAACGATTGATGCAGGCGGACTTGTAAACATCGTAGAAAAAGGTGATACATGGTCCCATATCACATCAGGAAATGTGGATGGCTACATCAGAAACGATCTTCTCGCATTTGGCAGTGATGCGGCAAATTATGCAAGTGCAAACCTGTCAAAAGTTGCAGTTGTAAACACTGCTGCGTTGAAGCTTCGTAAAGAAGCAAGCACAAGCAGCGAGGAAATTACTCTTCTTGCACAGGGAGAATCTTATCCGATCGTAGAGACAGGAGATGCATGGACAAAGATCCAGCTTGACACTGTGACAGGATATGTAAAGAATGAGTACATAACTATTTCTTATAATATGCCAACAGCAAAGGCAGTAAGTGCACCGGCACAGGATACAACGGATACAACGACAACGGAAGCGCCAACAACGGAAGCTCCTACGACAGAGGCTCCTACAACAGAAGCACCAGTGACAGAAGCTCCAACCTCAGATCTTGGACAGCAGATTGCAAACTTTGCATGTCAGTTCGTTGGAAACCCATATGTATGGGGCGGTACAAGCCTGACAAACGGAGCGGATTGTTCCGGATTCGTACAGAGTGTATATAAGAACTTTGGATATTCGCTTCCTCGTACATGTACACCACAGAGTAATGCAGGTACAGCAGTCAGCCTTGCAGCGCTGGCACCTGGTGATCTGGTATTCTACGATCACGGTACAGGTTCCTGTGAGCACGTAGGTATCTATATTGGAAATGGACAGATTGTACATGCAAGCAGCAGCCGTACAGGAATCAAGATCTCAAATGTAAATTACAGTACACCATTTAAGGCTTGTAGAATTGTAAATTAGGAAATTAGTAATACTTTCTATAATGTGTTTGAAAGGGCATTTTCGGTAAGAATCGAAGGTGCCCTTTTCCGTTATCAAAAAAATGTGAATTTTTGTATATTTTGACGAAAAATCACTTCCCAAACATGGGTTGGGTGTGCTATAATACTAAACATAGAAAGTACATGTGCTTCACGCACATTTTTTATTTTCTATAGTTCGACGTAAAGGAGCTGGGGCATATGAATTACATCATAAGTGGAAAGAACATTGAGGTTACAGACGCACTGAAGCAGGCGATTTACGAGAAGCTTGAGAGAATCGAGAAGTTCTTCGGTGAAGACACAGCAGCACAGGTTACACTTTCGGTAGATAAGGACCGTCAGAAGATTGAGGTTACGATCCCGATGAAGGGACATACGATTCGTGCAGAACAGGCGAGCGATAATATGTATGTATCCATCGATTTGGTTGTGGAGATTATCGAACGTCAGGTAACACGCCATAAGAAGCGTATTTTGGACAAGGAACAGAATTCCGGTTATATCAACAACGATTTCTTCGATGTAGAAGGACTTGAGGATGAGGATGTCCAGATTATCCGTAGCAAGAAGGTTGTGTTAGAACCTATGTATCCGGAGGATGCATGCATCCAGATGGATCTGCTTGGACATAATTTCTTCGTATTCCGTAACGCAGAGACAGACAAGGTAAATGTAGTCTACAAGCGTAGAGGCAATACATTCGGATTGATCGAGCCAGAATTTTAACAGTTTCAGTTATGTATAGAGGGTTATGAAAAAACGGTATCCCGGAGACGAAGGTCTCCGGGATATTTGTTAATATAGGATATTTTCTATATGGGAATGGTATTTCTGACGATAAGTTTTAGAATGAAAATCGACAAGAGGTTATAAAGCCTCTGCCGATTTTCTTTTTTTATAGGAAACAGCAGAAAAGAAGAGCGTGCAGAGCGTAAAAACTCTGGCACGCTTATTTTTTTACAACGAAAGAGAGGTAGACACATGGAAAATTTTATTAAAGAACATGATTACGCAATATTGGTTTATGCAAAAGAGGACACAGCAAAATACACAGCTGCAATTAAAGCGCTGACAGAAACAAAGAAAATGAGCGGCTGGGATAGAGTACAGGGCGTAACAATTCATAAAGATTGCAGGATACCGAGCCTATACCATGGGGAAGATTTAGCAATAGTTATGGAGAGGGACAACGGGAGCGGGCAGTATAGCATAAGAATAATGAGTTGATAAACAGGGCAGCGAAAGTCGCCCGTACAGAAAGGAGCATAGAGAATGGAAAAACGGAAGTATAAGCGCTTGCATTACGAGGATAGACAGACCATAGAGGCTATGAGCAAACAGGGCAGCAGCGTAAAAGATATTGCAGAGGCGCTGGGAACACACAGAGATACGATTTATAGAGAGTTCAAACGCTGCGGGGCTACGCTGGAAACGTACACAGCGGCAGCAGGGCAGCAGGCACTATAAAAAAGGGAAAATAATGAAATTAGAGGACGCATTAAAACAAAATCCATACGATAAAACCAGAGGCAGTAAAGGGGCGTACATAAGATATTTACGTTATACCGTGGACGGGTGGTATAGCAAGAAAAGCGAGGAAATAAGAAAGCAGATAGACTGGGATAAGATAACGAAAGAGAGGTAAAAGAGATATGACAAGAGAGGCGCTTAAGAAATTAAATGAAAAGCAAATGAATTACTGTAAAACACTTTCAGCGCTGATTGATAGAGCAAAGATAAAAGGACTTAAAGAAGAGAACGAACGGAACAGAGGAAAACTTAGAGGGTTCTTAGAGTGCATGGAGCAAATGGAATTATTAAGCGGTTACGAAGTGAAAGCATTATATTTATGGTTCATATCTGGAAATAGAGGAGAATAATAGGCGGCAGCAGTCGCCACCAGTGCCGTTAGTTCAGTTGGTTAGAGCAGCCGCCTCATAAGCGGCAAGTCGTGGGTTCAAGTCCCACACGGCGCATTGTGTAGCAGGCATGGCGAGCCTGCGGCAGAGGGCAGCAGGCTAATAGCTGCCATCTGTATACCGTGGAAAAATAGCGGCGGTCATACCAGCCAGAAAGTATGTGGACAGTCAACAGGTTTTCAGCTGCTTTTTAATGCGAAAAGCAGCCCGCACGGTAAAACCAAACGCCAGAACAGGAGAGCGGCACACATGGAAAGACAGAGAGCGCCGCCGAAAGGAAGAGAGGCAGAGAATGGCAGCAGAGGCATTGATAGTAGAGGACGCATACCAGAGAGGCTATGCAGATGCCATAGCAGATATGCGAAAGAAAAAAGAGCAGAGGCGGCAGCGGGAGCAGGCAAAGAAAGCCCGCCGCTGGTATTTCATTAAGCAGAAAGCCTACGGGCTTGCAATGCTGGCAGTTACCGTGCTGGCGGCATGGGCGACATAACAATAGCGGTTATTACCGTACCGCTGGGGCTTATGTGCCTTTTCAGTAAAAAAATGCTGATAGTAGACAACTACTATTTTGCTACAGAAGAGAGGGCAATACATGGACGAAAAAACAATACAGCGTATTAAAAAGCTGCAAGCACTGGCAGAGCGGGGCGTAGGCGGCGAGAAAACGACAGCGCAAAAGAAACTTGCAAAGCTGCTTAAGGATAACGGTATAAATTCCTTAGACGAACTGCAAAAGGAAGAGTATGAATATACGATATTTTCCTACAACGGAAAGCACGAAATAAAACTGCTGCGGCAGTGTATGTATAAGGTCATGGGTACTAAATCTGACAGAACAGCATACAAGCCATACGGACGGCGGCAGAAAATCGGCATATATTGCACGAAAGCGCAGAAAATCGAAATAGAGTTAGAGTTTGAATTTTACAGAAACGTATTTTATGAGGAATTAAGTACATTTATGGACGCTTTCATACAGGCACAGAAGATTTTCCCAGAAGATGCACCAGTAGGAGACTACGACGAATTTAACGAAAGAGATATGAAAATAGCGTTTATGGCTACGGGGATAGAACGGCGTAGCAGGGCTGCAATGATAGAGGAAAGCGAGGCGGGAAATGAGAAAACGAAAACGACAGGCAGTTAAGAAACTGATACAGTGCGCAGCCGTTATAGCGGCAGGCGTGCTGGCAATTATTTTGTTTATGTTGGCTATCTGGTACAGAGGAAAGAACAGCGAGCCAGTAACAGACGAACAGGTAGCAGCACAGACGCAGCAGGCAGAGCCGCTGGTTATTGAAACACCAGAGGCAGCCACAGAGGGCAGCATAAGAGTATATGACTATGACGGCTGTTGTATTTATGCCTACTACGGCAAAATTCGGATAAATAACGACGGTAAGGACGGCAAGGACATTGACGTAGAGGCAATAGGCTACTTAGAGGGCTACCAAGAACATAAAGAAGAAAGCGGGGCAGGGGAATGAGCTACAAATATTACAGCCCTTTACGCCCGTTATCACTGGGGACATTTCCAAAGCCGCAGGGAAACGAGATTTTACATATAGAAAATTTTAAGGAACGGCAGAACGTACCAGAGATAGCACGGCAGGCGTGGGGATACATTGAGTACAAAGAGGCGCTTACAGAAATAGAGGCGGCAGCTTATGAGCTGATACCGTCAAACTACATTTCTGAAATGGAAAACTTAGAGGCAAGGAGATAAAGACAATGAGCGAGGTATATATACGCAGCCAGAATAAAGAAAAGCTGTATAGACTGGGCGGTAATTACGCCTGCGTAGAGTATGGAGAGTACGAGGACATAAAGAAAAAGAGAGGCGGCGCAGAGGCAGACAAAAAGCGCCACGTAATTTGCATAAGTGACGGGTGTTTAGAAGAAATTGGAGAGTATGCCACAAAAGAGCGCTGCTTAGAGGTGCTGGACGAGATACAGAAAGCGTGCGTAAGCTATCTGTTTACGGCTGGCGGTGCAGCCGTAATAAGGGGCGGCATGGACGTACAGCCGTTTGCAGCAGTAATACCGAGGCTGTACGAAATGCCAGAGAAGTAGGAGAGGCAGACAGTGACAGTAAAGGAATTTATAGGCACGCTGGAGAGTTCAGACCGCCTGCGCATTATCGAGGGCAAAGCAGAGGTTTACGTAGGGTATCTGGCAGCGTTCAAACCGTTTGCAGACCATGAGATAAGCGAGGAATACCGAAAATACAGCGGGCATGAGGTAAAGAAGTTTAGAGTAGTGCCGGAGATAACGCACAGACGCTGGAAAGAGCTGGGGCTTTTGAAACCATTAGAGCCAGACCAGACAGCACAGTATAAGTTTAGTGATTTGCAGATGTCGCTTTACTACACCATTTACATATAAGAAAGGAAAGGGCAGGAAGTATGACAAAGAAAAAGCCGGATTTTTTACGGGATTTAGATACTGCAATCATGGACGAGCTTACAGGTGGCGGTATCAAGGGAAATGCAGCGGGACTGGTAGGAACGCTTACACAGATTAAGGAAATTAAGCAGCTATGCGGGCTGCCGTTTTGCGGTTATATGGCAAAGTTGGAAACGGTAAGACCAAGCGGCGTGCCGGACGAGGTAACGGTAGTATTTGCAGAGGACGTACCATACAGGGCTTGCAACGGCATAGAATTTGACGTTATGCAGGAATTTGTAGAGGGCAGCAGGCTTTTACTGACAGGTAAGGTGCAGACGCTTAAGGACTTCCAGAGCGGTAGACTGCTGGTATATATTCTGGCAGATTTTGTGGCGGTATCGGAAAAGGCAGTAGAGCAGGACGAGACAGCAGTAAGAGGCGTTATAGCGAATAAGCCAACATACAGAGAAACACCGAGAGGCAAGCGCATTACTGATATTACGGTAAAGGTAAGAAATGAGCTTACAGGCGGCAGCTGCTTTTTACCGTGCATCTGCTGGCAGGAACAGGCAGACGAGGCGGCGCAGTGGCAGCAGGGCGACACTGTAGAGCTGCTGGGACGGTATCAGAGCCGCCAGTATGAAAAGGTGCTTGATACAGCCACAGGAGAAAGAGAACAGCGCACAGCTTATGAGGTATCGGTACGGCTGATTAGAAGAAAGGAAGAGGCAGAAAATGAGTGTTGAACATATCGGCAAGGGCTATGTAAAAATCTGCGTGAGTGAGGAAGAGTTAGAGAACAGCATAGCTGGGCTTAGCCAGTTAAAACCTATTTTGCAAACGCAAGTAATGAAAGGGAACGGAAGAAACACAAAGCAGGGGCTTATTGACGCAGCAGAGCTGGGAAAACATTTTGATACAGCGATAGATGCAATGACTATGCTTTTGGCTGGGTTTAAGGAAGAAAGCGAGGCACAGAATGAAGAGTAAAACAATTTTAGGAGCAGACGGCGCAACAAAAATGCGGCAGATTACAGTAGGGATACACGGAAAGGGCGGCGAGGCAGGCATAAAGGCAATACAGCAGCTTGCAGGCATGGTGGACAGCTTAAAGCAGTGCCAGACACCACAGGAAGTATACGACAGATATTTACAGATTACGGGGTACTGTAAATGCTGCGTTGATTGTAATTTTATAGACCAA
>ULSU01051310.1_pt1 | contig 42808 bp, 33 predicted proteins | sample 1956941 | NCBI WGS metagenome assembly ULSU01 (sample SAMEA4835715, study PRJEB28245) | human gut metagenome | biome: gut microbiome; material: fecal sample | place: Denmark | collected 2008
GATAAACACCTATGATTAGTGTTTACCTCCTACTCGATTGCATGTGGTGTTACGACCTTAACCTTGTAACGACGATTATGATTATCTACGGAGTAGAACTGAGCATAAACTGTTGTAGAAACAGAGAGTCCGACAGCAGTTATGAAGACCAATAAAAATTTTTTCATGTAGACAAAAGTAGTATCAGGAAAAGGAAAGGCAAAACTGCGAAGATTGAAGGAACGAAAATATAACATCAAATAAGAATCAAGTATGATTATTCACTGATTATCATACTTGAATTATAAATTAGCATAAATGTAAGCTCCAAGAATGAGCGATATTCTTGCAATGGCCGCATTCCAATATATTTGGGGCGTATAGGTCAAATTGCAGGATATTTTAGACCTACTTTTTCTCTATAGGTCAAATTGCAGGATGAAAAATCGCCTCCCCAATGCGGTCCTATTCCACATTGTCGCTATCTTTGTAAAGCGGTCTGAAGCGTAGTGAAGCTCTGCAGGGGTGCAACTTCATGAGGAATAGGACCGCGCACAACGAAAGGCATAAGCCATTAGCAGGATTCTTCACTTGAGGGGTCCTGCTTTCTTATGCCATGAGTTGCTGCCAATGACAAGAAAAGCCCACTAATGAGTCGCTTGCGACTCATCTCCGTCATACTGCTATGTACGTCCAGCCTTTTCTTCAGATTGGTAAAAGTTCCCTCTATCTTGTTGTTCGTATTTGGCATGCCTTCACAACTTTCTTTTTGAAACGTAAAGAGGTATGGCATATAGAAATCCAAGTTGTGCATCGCAGAACGCAAGCGCTTGTGAGTATAGTTTTTTTCCACATTTCAGCAGAGAGCGCTTTACAAGCGTGTCTTTCCATTTTTCTTTCCACTGGACATAGTTGATCTTGAAGTCCCTCCCAGAGGAAACAGTCAACGTGTCCAATAGGCCCTTAAGTTCTCGCGCTGCCTTAAGCCTTGGATTCTGTGTGAGATAAGTCTGATTACCTGCTTTATGTGAAACTGGCACATTTGTATCTGATAGTCAGAGAAGAGGGTAAAGAGGCTTTTCTTTCCGTCTATGATAATACCAAAGATCGTATAGCTACGTCCCTCTATGCTTCTTATCGCTTTCTCATAGTCGCTTGCCGTTTCGTTCTCGATAAAGGCAAGATAGAGGGGAAAGCCACTATGCTCGTCTAATGCTAGCAAAACACCCCAGCTGCGCCCCCAGTAAGTTGCGTCCATGTGGACATAACCACAATCTTCAATGGTTAGCTGTTCCCAACTTTTACTGATATCTTTCAGTCGACGCTTGATTGTTGATTCACTTACGCCAAAGCGATGCGAGAGTTCCGAAATGGTTTGTTTGCCTTCCATGTACAGATTCCATATCTCATCATTTGAGGGAATCGTGGAGTTACGGAACTGATAACCGCAAGCTTGGCATTTGTATGTTGGAACTCCTTTACGCTTACCGTTCTTTACTGTTTGCGCGGGGCCACATACAGGACATTTGCTTTTGTGTATTTGAATGATTTCTTATTATTCTCAAATGCTTGTAAATGTAGTGTATATAAGGCTTCGCGCTATATGCTATCCTGCAATTTGACCTATTGAGAGGTTGGAAACGTTGATTTGGCATCTGAAAGCTTTCAAACTTTGGAATCACCTGTGTTTATCGGCGATGAGAGGCTATATCATCCTGCAATTTGACCTATAGGTCCAGATTTATTAAACATTTCTACGTAAAATCGCAAAATGGCGGAAGATTTTCTAGAGAAGATGATAATAAATGCAAGAAAAAATGTACCTTTGTAGCACGTTCCGTATTTTGACGTGCAAAATACGGATGAACGGATAGAGACACCAAGCCAAATGAGAGGGTAAAGCCAGAACTATTGACACTCCTCTCAGACTGGACAAACATACAGTTTAATAGTATGATTTTATGAACAATGTTATTGTAAATCTGGCACAGTCTTCCCAAGTGATGACAGCTAACAGTGACATAAAGTAGATAAGAAAATGACGCAGGTCAGCTCACTTTCTTCTTCTACAGCCGACGTAAACGACATGTATAACAACAAGCGTTTACCAAAGGGCATCCACGTTATTCGGTCTGATGAAAAATCGGCTCGAAAAGTAGAAGGAATTTCCGAGAGTGAAGAAGAAGGAACGCCATGGGGATATCTCTTTATCCAACATTTTGCGGCAGAAAAATTTGAAAAAACACTTGAAACCGTCAAGTTAGAAGGCGATTTCAAACCTAATTGTTTTATCCATCGTACCATCACTTATAAGCGTAAACCAAATGGCAAAGGCGTTATGAAAGAAGAAAAGCCAAGTGTCAGCGGTCTTGTATTTTTGCAAGGAGAGACAGACAAACTTAAAGTCTTTCTCCAAAAAAACTTTCCACGATACCACCTCGTAAATAATTGTATGGATGGAACCCCGGCTTCTATTAAAGACAGCGTAATGCGCCCCTTTATGCAAGTGATGGAATCAGAACCAGAACGTATTACTTTCTTGCGTGATCCGTTTGTGAAGTTTGCCAAAGACCATGTAAAGCTACGCGTATTAACAGGAATCATGGCAGGACGAGTAGGCTATGTAGTGCGTATATTGAAAAATCGTCAACTCGTTATGGACTTCGGTGGCTATGCTGTAGCTATCAACGATGTGCATAATGAGGATTTTGAAATAGCAGAATAATCCACTCACCATTATTTTTCACAAGATGAAAAATGATTTCTTTACGTATTCTTGTCGAAAAATAGAAAAAGACAAAGCTGCTGGCAGATGTGATGTCGCCAACAACCGTGGTGCGGCACTCAAATGCCTGTCCAAATTCTTAGGCAAAGAAGAATTGACATTCGGCGAACTGTCACCAGAAATATGACACAGTTCAAAGGATGGCTAAAGGCCAATGGGCGCAAGGAATCAACCGTCCGTCCTGACTTCGTCAATGCGCCACCCAAATTAAAATTGATCTTTTGATAGGTCGAAAAGTGACATAATATTACGGTGCTTATCGGTTAGGAATAATGTTTTTGTGAAGATCGCCCCATTCTCTGGCATCCGTATCTTTATTGTCGTGATTGTTTTGGCGACATCAAGCACATGGTCAACACTCATTTCTATTTTGTTGATTGCTACAAGTCTCTCTAATTCCTTATATACTTTATAGGCGATGAAGCAGATACAAATGTGTGCTTCTATCCTTCTTTCTGTAAAATGGAACATCGGACGCATTTACAAAGTTCCTTTTGAGATACGGAATGCACGTTCTATCACCCATAGCCCGTGGTATTGGTCTATTACGCGTTCTGCGTCAAGGTCGGTATTGGTGATATACCCTTTCAATCCATCCCATTTGCAGTCCTCGGCAATCTTCTCCTCGCTTATGCTTACATCAATATCCTTGCTTATTTCAAGGAACTTGTTGTAACCTCTTCGGTTTACCTGCTGCTTGGTGTCATGTCCGCTCTTGTAGGTTTTCCTCAGCCGTGCGATGCCTCGGGCACGATTGTAGGCATCCTTCTTTGCCCGCCTTTCGGAATAGCTAACGATAAGATGTTCGCCATTGGGCCGTTTGAGTTCATGGCTGACATTGCCCCCTTTGTCCAATGAGAGAATCCATTGCTTGACATCGCTGCTTTCGTTTTTTATACGTGCACCCAAGATGTACTTGTATCCGGCTTGTTGTAGCAGTTTCACGTTGTTCTTGTTCATCAAGCCAGAATCGGCAACAACCACAAAATCATCTCCAAGCGTGAAGCGCTGTTTGAAGTCGTCTATCATCGGTATCATGGTAAAACCCTCATATTGACTGCCGTTTCGGAAACAAGCAAGCCAAGTACAACCTGCGACTCGGCTGTCTTGCCGTCTTTTGAGAAGCCTGGCTCACGTAGCACATCTGTCTGTGCGGTTTCAAAGTACAGTGTCGTTACATCGTAAAACATCAGCCCTATTTTTCCATCGAATATCTTACGCGTATGCTCTACACTAATCTGTTGAGCCAGTTCTATCTGCGTATTGTAGAGCTTGTCCATGTAGCGATAGATATGATTGAGATCAACGTCCTCGTCATAGTAAGACTTCAGGTAGTCAACCGTTGCTAACTTACTCTTCGGTTGCGACACTCTGGCTATCGCAAGATGGCGTAGAATCTCATCTGGTATGCTATTAAAGCCAATGCTGTCGTAAACTTGACCAAGTAGCAGTTGTGTGCCATTGATTAATATGTTGTCTATGTTATTGAGAAAACGCTTAGCGTCCTCAACTTCCTTTCCGCAACGGTCGTCAAAGTCTAATTCCTGCTGACCTACAAAAGAGCGAATCCATGCAGCCGCTTTATTACATAGTGAATCTATATCTTCCTCTGACAATGAAGATCCAAAGGACTTTATCTCCTTATATTTACCTTTAGCTTTGCTGACAACGGCTACGCTTGTGGTACCTGATCTGTTATGTTTCTTGCGTACATACATGGAACAAAGATATACATTTTTTGCTTGCGCCACCCAAAGCTACCCGTATTTTTTTTGTAACTCATTGATTTTCAATATGCGCTATATGGTGGCGCAGAAAAGTGATGAAGTCAGGAAGAATTGACATTCGGCGAACTGTCACCAGAAATATGACACAGTTCAAAGGATGGCTAAAGGCCAATGGGCGCAAGGAATCAACCGTTCGTCTCTATTTGTATCAATTCATACCCTCTACGAAGAAGCGGAGAAAGAAGCCCTTGCCCCGCATCTGCCGTTGCTGAGTGGCATAAAGTTGCCCTTGCCATCCAAACAGAAATGCGAGTTGCTTACGGAGGAGGAATTGCGCAGGATGCGTTATGCCGACCTATCAGACTCCATGTCACAGACATTTGCCCGTGACATGTTCTTCTTCAGCATCTATTGCCGAGGAATAAGTTTTACGGACTTGGCCCATATAAGAAAAAGCGACATTAAAGGTTTCACGCTCACTTACACATCACAAGTGCTCGCCCCCCCCATTGTCACGGTGCAATGGGACACAGCCATGCAAGCAATAGCCGACCGCTATCCATCGACCACCGACTACCTATTTCCTATTATCAAATCCGACGACAACATAGTGGAAAGTCGAGAAATTGGAAGGGTTCGTGAAAATATCACAAAGGCATTAAAACTAATTGCTACACGTTGCAATCTATCCGTGGTACCTTCCTTGAAAATGACCAAGGACATCTATCAGCGTGCGATTGACGGAGTGAGTGTGAGCAAGATAATTTAATGTGAAAACACGTAATCATATTAAGAAAACTAAATCAAAAAAATATGCGTGATTTTAAAGACATCAAAGTCGCAGTGGCCGGTACAGGCTACGTGGGACTGAGTATAGCTACATTGCTATCTCAACATCATCATGTAACAGCAGTAGATGTAATTCCGGAAAAGGTGGAAAAGCTTAACAATAAGATATCACCTATCCAAGATGATTATATCGAAAAGTATTTGGCTGAAAAGCCATTGAATCTTGTAGCCACTCTTGATGGCAAATCTGCTTATGCGGATGCCGATTTTGTGGTTATAGCAGCACCTACCAATTATGACCCTGTAAAGAACTACTTCGACACTACTCATGTGGAAGAAGTGATTGACTTGGTGTTGGAGGTTAATCCTGATGCCATAATGGTCATCAAGTCAACCATCCCAGTTGGCTATACACGTAACCTCTACCTAAAGTATGCACAGCGAGGCGTTAAGAAGTTCAACCTACTCTTCTCTCCTGAGTTTCTTCGTGAGAGCAAGGCACTTTACGACAACCTCTACCCAAGCCGTATCATTGTTGGTTATCCCAAGATCATCAACAAGCCAGAATTTGAGGCTGAGAACAAGGCAATAGAATCTGTAACTGATGTTAATGTGTTGATTGAAGCTGCCAAAACTTTCGCTGCACTTTTGCAGGAAGGTGCCATCAAAGAAAACATCGACACTCTCTTTATGGGTATGAAGGAAGCCGAAGCCGTTAAACTCTTCGCTAATACCTACCTTGCTCTTCGTGTAAGCTATTTCAATGAGCTTGATACCTATGCAGAAGTAAAGGGGCTCGACTCAAAAGCCATCATCGAAGGGGTAGGTCTCGACCCACGTATTGGTACCCATTACAATAACCCTTCATTCGGTTACGGTGGCTATTGTTTGCCAAAGGACACTAAGCAGCTATTGGCCAACTACCAAGACGTACCTCAGAACATGATGTCTGCTATTGTAGAGTCAAACCGCACACGCAAAGATTATATTGCGGATGCAGTGCTTCGAAAGGCAGGATGGTACGATTATTCAAGCAATAATCAATACGGAGCAGAACCAAACAATTGTATAATCGGTGTATACCGTTTGACAATGAAGTCAAACTCCGACAACTTCCGTCAATCAGCTATTCAAGGCATTATGAAACGCATCAAAGCAAAAGGTGCAGAGGTTATTATTTATGAACCAACACTTGAAGATGGTACCACTTTCTTTGGCAGCAAGGTTCTTAATAATCTTGATGAGTTCAAGGCACAGAGCAAAGCTATCATTGCCAACCGCTTTGATGACTGTCTGAAGAATGTAGAAGATAAAGTATATACACGTGATATTTTTAGAAGGGATTAAATACCTCTTACAAACGAAATACTAATAGAAAACAACATAATAAAATAACATATGAGCATTTTTAATAACAAGGTTTTACTTATAACTGGTGGTACCGGCTCTTTCGGTAATGCTGTGCTGCGTAGATTTTTGGATTCTGATATTAGAGAGATTCGTATTCTTTCACGTGATGAAAAGAAGCAGGATGATATGCGTCATTTCCTTCAGGCAAATCGTTCAGAAGTAGCTCACAAAGTAAAATTTTACATTGGCAATGTGCGTAATCGTGAAGCCGTTGATTTCGCAATGGATGGTGTTGATTACGTGTTTTCTGCTGCTGCATTAAAGCAGGTTCCATCTTGTGAATTTTTCCCGATGGAGGCAGTTCGTACCAATGTGGAAGGAACAAACAATGTGCTACTTTCTGCAATCGCTCATGGAGTAAAGAATGTGGTTGTACTTTCTACAGACAAAGCTGCTTATCCAATCAATGCAATGGGCATCTCTAAAGCAATGATGGAGAAGGTTGCCATTGCACAAGGACGTGCTCTTGGCGCAGATGCCAAGACGACAATATGCTGTACACGATATGGTAATGTGATGGCCTCACGTGGTTCTGTTATCCCTTTGTGGGTGGAACAGATGATGGAAGGCAAACCTATTACGATAACAGACCCCAATATGACACGCTTTATGATGACCCTTGATGATGCGGTGGATCTTGTCATCTATGCTTTTACTCATGGCGAAAATGGTGATTTATTCGTTCAAAAAGCACCTGCGGCTACGCTTGATGTTCTTGCAGAAGCCCTTAAGCAGACTTATACGAAAGTCAATCCAAAGTATGGAGAGACAGAGGTGAAGGTGATTGGCACTCGTCATGGAGAAAAATTGTACGAAACTCTTGTGACACGTGAGGAAATGGCGAAGGCTATTGATATGGGAGGCTATTATCGTATTCCTTGTGATAACCGCGACCTTAACTATGATAAGTTTTTCACTGAGGGCGACCATAAGGTAGAGCAAGTGGACGAATATCACTCACACAATACCAAGCGTCTTAACGTAGAAGAGATGAAAGCCCTTTTGCTGAAACTGAATTTCATACGCGAGGATTTAGGACTACAGCCTCGGGCGAAAGCAAGAGATTACCGTTCTGAATAAAATACAAGTTTATGAAGATTTTAGTTTTAGGAGCCAGCGGTATGGCTGGACACATTATAACCCTGTATTTCAAGGAGCAAGGTTATGATGTGACAGGATTTACACGTCGACCAATTTCTTTCTGTAAAAACATTATTGGCGATGCTATGAATCCCAATGATGTAAAGACTGCAATTCTGAGTGATGACTATGATGTAGTGATAAATGCCATAGGAGTACTGAATCAAAATGCAGAAGACCATAAATCTAAGGCTGTTATGCTGAATGGTTATCTTCCGCATTTTATAGCAGACACATTACGATATAGTAAAACTAAACTAATACACATGAGTACAGATTGTGTATTTGCTGGTAATACGGGGCCATATTATGAGGATTCATTCCCAGATGGAAAGATCTTCTATGACCGTTCAAAAGCTATTGGAGAAGTGAATGACGATAAGAACCTCACTTTCCGTAATTCAATTGTCGGTCCAGACTGCAATGAAAAAGGAATTGGTCTTTTCAATTGGTTTATGAAGCAGGATGGTCCTATTAACGGTTTTACTGGTGCAATATGGACTGGAGTGACAACCTTGACGCTTGCCAAGGCTATGGAACAGGCTATAAAGGAAAACCTTTCTGGACTTTACAACCTTGTAAATAACGAGAGCATTAACAAGTTCGACCTTTGCGGACTGTTTAATAAATATTTCCGCAACGGCAATGTGCAGATAAATCCAAGTGACAAACTCCAATTGGATAAGTCGCTCCGTCATCGCCGTACAGACTTTTCCTTTGTCGTTCCGTCATACGAACAGCAGATTAAGGAAATGGCAGACTGGGTGAATACCCACAAAGAATACTATCCCCATTACTTCAAATAAACAACAGCAAATGAAAAAGCTAAAATTAATGACCATCGTGGGCACACGCCCAGAAATCATAAAGATGTCGGCTATCATAAAAAAGTCAGACAAATATTTTGACCATGTGCTTGTACATACAGGTCAGAATTATGACTATAACCTCAATGAGGTGTTCTTTAAAGATCTTGGGCTTCGTGAACCCGATTACTATTTAGGTGTAGTTGGCAATAATATCGGCGAGACGATGGGCAATGTTATTTCAAAGGCATACAACTTGATGGCAGAGGTAAAGCCCGATGCCGTCATTGTGCTTGGCGATACGAATTCTTGTCTTTCTATTATCGCAGCCAAACGTCTGAAAATTCCAATTTTCCACATGGAAGCAGGCAATCGTTGTAAGGATGAGAATCTTCCAGAAGAGGTTATCCGCCGTATCGTTGACGTAACATCTGATGTAAATCTTTGCTATAGTGAGCACGCTCGTCGTTATATTCTTCAAAGTGGTGTAAAGCCTGAGTATACTTACGTTGTTGGTTCACCAATGGCGGAAGTTTTAAAGTCATGTCAAAAAGAGATTGACGCTTCTGATGTATTAGAGCGTTTGCACTTGCAACCTAAGAAATACATTCTTCTTTCTGCACACCGTGAGGAAAACATTGACATCGAAGAAAATTTCTTCTCATTGATGAATGCAGTAAATGCAATGGCTGAAACTTATGATATGCCAATTCTCTATAGTTGTCATCCTCGCAGCCAGAAGATGATAGAGAAGCGTGGCTTCAAGTTTGACCCACGGGTTATTCAAAGCCAGCCTCTCGGTTTCTTCGACTATAATCATTTGCAGCAAAATGCATTCTGTGTCGTTTCAGATTCTGGTACGGTTCCTGAGGAAGGAGCATATTTCAAATTCCCTGCTGTTAGCGTTCGAACTTCAACAGAACGTCCCGAAGCAATGGATAAGGGAGTGTTTACTATTGGGTCTATTTCATCAGAAGCAGTATGTCAGGCAGTAAATATGGCTGTAGAAATGCATAATAATGGTGATGATCCATGTGAGGTTCCTGCTTATGTTGATGATAATGTTTCAACTAAAGTAGTGAAACTAATACAGAGCTATACAGGCATTATCAACAAGATGGTGTGGCGTAAGTTCTAATATATTGAACATTAATCCACTTTGAATATGAACATTAATCCCCATTAATCATCTATCGTTAATACTATAGATGATTAATGGATAATTCATTGTAAATTAATGGTCATTAATGTCTAAAGCCCTCTATTTTCAGTTAATAGTATAAAGCATTAATGTCAGATTAACGTTAGATTAATGATGATTAATGTTCAAAAAAATGTACCATAAGTACCTGTATTTGTACATGTAGTTGATACTCAACTTGTTAAATGTTGGTACTTTTCAAGAAACAATATATATGTATCATCCATCCACCAGGTAGTGTAGTCAAAGGAACCTTAATTGATATGCAAAAGAGCCTTGATTGTAGTTCATTCGTTCTCATATTCTCGTGGCTGGCACATTTACGCCCATTGCTGTCACATAGTATGGTATATCTGCTTGATAAAATAAAAAGTACCAGATTGTAAATAGCCTTAGAAGAGGTCGATACGTTGAATTATGGTAGATTTGGTACTTTTTTCACAAACTCTTCGTAAGCACTCTTATAGAGGGTGAGAAGGACTACGAAAAGATTCTCCCCAGTGCTGTTGCACGGTAAATTCAAATAAACAAAAGTTAAAATAATCAATGGCTCTCTTGCCCCTGTTTATAAGGGGTTGGAAGCAATTGAGCGCTTACTCAAAAACTAATAGAGTTTTGTAATGCTCGTTCCCAATGATATCCTGTTGTTATGCCTGTTATTGGTATGGGACTATCTCGAATGAATACCGAAATACGTAGTACTATTAAATATATCGTTAGTTCACTACGACTAAATATGGATATTATAAATTGTGATTTCCATATTATTATTTGGAAAGGTGATTAGGACGAAGTTTCGATAAAGGACTTATAGAATTGATTCTAAAAGGTATTTTTAATTATGGAAGATATAAAGAATATAGTAAGAAAACTAACCGAGTATAATATTCGGTTTGAAGAGAATGTTTTGCTAAAAAATAGAACATGGATAAAAACAGGAGGCGTTGCATCTTTATTTATAACTCCTGTCTCAGTTGATGAATTGGTTGAAATCATTCATATTTTCAAAAAAGATAATGTTGGTTTTGAGATAGTAGGTCATACTTCAAATCTGTATTATCTTGATGATTACAATCCTACAGCAATTGTAGCAACAAATAAAATTAAAAGTTTTAGAGAAAAAGCCAACTATATAGAATGTGAATGTGGAGTTCCAACTTCAACAATTTCACGATATTGTGTGGAAAAAGGATTTACAGGATATAGTGGTCTTGTTAACCTGCCTGGAACGGTAGGAACTGCTATTTGCAACAATTCGAGTTGTTTTGAATGTAGTTTATCAGAACATCTCATAGATGCTACCTTCTATGATTTGGATAAAAACGAAATAATACATCTTGTACCAAGTGACTTTAATTTTACTTATCGTAATTCTAATATAAAAACGGGAAAACTGAATGGTGTTTTGTTAACTTTAAGATTCAACAAGAAACAAGGTGTGATAAAAGAAGAAAAAGCGAAAGCCGAAGAAGCAACAATTATTAGAAAAAGGACTCAAGAAGCACCTGCATATACTTTAGGTAGTGTTTATGCGGGTTTAATTCCCCAAAATGATGTATTGGCAAAAATAGCAGTGTGTGTGAGGGGGGTATTAAGACATTGTAACATATATACAAAAAAGAGATATATAAGATTTGTGCTAACTCTTTATGGCTTTAGCGATATCAAGGATTTTGTTTCTGATAAGGTTATAAATACATTTAAATGGTTACCAAATAGAAATGACAAATATGAAAAATTCCAAAGATATTGTGCTTTTATAAACAAGGCTTATAAAGATCCAAAACTTGAAATTGAAATCAGAGATGGCAATAGAAAATTCAGGTAATAATAAAAGGATTGCGAAGAATACTGTATTCCTTTATGCAAGAATGATAATCGTATTATTTGTATCTATATATACAACACGCGTTGTATTGGCGACATTAGGTATTAATGACTTTGGCATTTATAATGTGGTATGTGGGTTCGTATCTATGTTTTCGTTTCTAAATACATCGATGTCAAATGGCATTCAGCGGTTTTATAATTTTGAAGCAGGTACAAATGATGAGAAAGGTGTTACACGTGTTTTTCAAACAGCTCTACTTATCCAGATTATACTTGCGATATTATTATTGGTAGTTTTAGAGTCTATAGGTGTATGGTATGTAAATTGCAAGATGGTATTAAGTTCTGACAGAATATTTGCAGCTAATTGTATATTCCAATTCTCTGTATTTTCTCTAATATTACTAATACTACAGGTCCCATACAGTGCTGTAATATTAGCATATGAACGCATGGATTACTATGCAATAGTTAGTATTATTGATGTGTTCTTTAAGTTAGGAATTGTTCTAGCACTTCCTTTTATTCCTGCAGATAAACTTATTATATATGGAACACTTCTTTTGTTTTCCTCTATTGTCAATTTCATGCTATATTATTTATATGCAAAAAGGAATTTCAAAATGCTAATAATACAAAGAACGTTTCATAAAGAATTGTTCAAATCAATTTTTACATTTTCTGGATGGAATGTTATGAGTATGTTTGCATGGATGACGCAAGGACAAGGAATAAACATGGTAATGAATTTATTTTTTGGTACAGTTGTAAATGCAGCGAGAGGTATATCGGCCCAAATACAATCTGCTATTCAGGGCTTTTGTGAAAATTTAGTTATAGCTTTTAGGCCACAATTAGTTCAATCGTATGCAAAAGGAGATATAAATAGGACTAATACAATGATGTATAGTATGTCAAAAATAATATTTATAATGTTTTTTCTACTTTCTACTCCTGTTATCTTTGAAATTGATTACATATTACATCTTTGGTTAGGTGAGAAAATTCCCGAATACACATCATCATTCACTATATTAATACTACTTTCTATGTATCCACGTAATTTTGCTATGTCTTTCGCACAAGTTGTTCATGCGACAGGGAAACTCGGATTGTATCAAATAACAAGTTCAATCATTATATTATTGGCTTTGCCTCTATCATATATAGCATTAAAGAACGGAACTGACGCAAACTCCGTTTATTGGATTAATTTAGTAATATGTATTATAATGTTTTTAGCCTGTATGTTTGTGTTGAAAAAACATTTTCCTTTTAGTGTAGGAAGATACTTTGCAAAGGTTATATGCCCATGTATGATTACCGCATTAATATCTGTTGTTGTGCCATATTTAGTGACGCAGATAATGCAGCCTTCTTTTTATAGGTTAGTTATAGATTTTATAGTTTGCTCGTTATGGACTATGACGGTTGCCTACCTTATTATTCTAACTTCAGAAGAGAAAACATTAATACGAAAAATGATTTTAAAAAAATGAAGAAAATAGGAATAATTACATTTCATAGAGCGCATAATTATGGTGCTGTTCTACAGTGTTATGCCTTATCTCATATCCTTAGCAAAATGGGGTATCAGGTAGAGGTGATAGATTACTATCCAAGTTATCTACATAATCAATATAATTTGTTGCCATCTATTAAAAATGGCATTGTCTTATGGTTTAAAACTTTGATAAAGTTGATACCAATACTTAATGTAAAGATTAAACGTATGCGTTTGTTTAATTCTTTCATTAGTTCTTTACCATTATCAGCATATCAGTACGATGAAAATATTGATGAAATAAAAGGATATGACATTTTGATATTTGGTAGCGATCAGATTTGGAATCCTTTGTTGTCAAATGGAGTAGATAAGGTTTTTTCAGGGTTCTTTAAACATGATGGAACTTTGTTTGTATCATACGCTGCTAGCACTAATCCGAGAATATGTTCTGACGAATACAAACATTATTTTGAAAAGATATTAAATAGTTTCGATAGAATCTCGGTTAGGGAAAATAGTTTGTCAAACTATCTAAATGCAATCCGGGTAAATTCATCTATTGTGGTATTGGATCCTGTTCTGTTGCTTAATAAAAAAGAATGGTCTTCAATAGCAATAAGTCCTAAAGAAGAAAATTACTTGCTAATATATACCGTTCCGCAATCTCCACTTGTTAGAAAGCATGCTGAGTTTATCGCTAAAGCAAAAGGATTACAAATTATAGAAATAACTCCAGCTGCAAAAAATGTAAGAGGAAAAGAATACAGACAAGTTGTTGGACCACGTCAATTTTTAGGGTATTTTCAGAATGCATCGTATGTTGTAACAACGTCTTTTCATGGAACAGCTTTTTCTATAAAATTTGAAAAACAATTTTCAAACATTCAGTTAGGAACTCCTGTAGACGACAGAGCTTATAATCTTCTAGAAATTGTTGGACTTCAAGAACATGCTATTCCACAAAAAAGAATATTAGAAGAGCCAATGCACATAAATTACAGTTGTATTGCAGATAAACTATATGATAGTGTGCATAAATCCATTAGCTATATAAGAGATAGTGTTAATAGCAAACATTAGAAGTATGGTACATCAAGCAGCTAAAGACAAATTCTTTATCTTTTACAAGAGTTGTTTGTTTTTCTTTTTTATAAATTCTATGCACCCATGGTTCTTGTTAAGAATTCCGTCTGTTTGGATTTCTTTGATTTTCTTTTCGGTTTCAATGGTTGCATTTAACAAGAATTATTTCTACAAAAACATAAGAAAAGGAGTAGTTTTTTGTTTTTTTCTCATGTTTATGTGGATAAAGAAAGATGGCAATTTCTTTGGACTTGCAGAAGGCTTACTGAATGCAATCATATTTGGTATGATATTGAATTTAAAAGCAGAACTAATGGTTGACTCCTTGAAATTCATAACAAAGTGGTTGGCTTTAATAGTTCTTGTTTCAGGCGTTTTTTATATATTATTTTTATTGGGTGTAAATCTTCCACATACAACACTGTCGTTATCAGAGAATGCAAGAAAGGATGGCCTTGAAAACTATTATTTCTTTGTATTCGCATACGAAATGTTTGGGATGACAAGATTTTATTCAATATTTTTGGAGCCTGGTTATCTGACATTGGGCGTAGCCCCTCTTCTGTTTATATATAAATATGATGTAAAAAACAAATACATACTATTATTATTGCTATCACAATTACTTTCTTTTTCTTTAGCAGGATTGATACTGTTATTTTTTGGCTTTCTCTATTGTACTCTATGTGGAAAAGAGAAAGGAAAGTTGAAGAAGATAATGGGAGGAATATTAGTATTATTATTAGGATTTGTTGCTTTATATAATTTGTTGGGCTACGAATACTTTTATAATACAATTTTTAGCAGATTAATTATAGAAAACGGAACGTTGTCTGGTGATGACCGCTCAAGTTTATATTTGGATAGTGTTTATGACAGCATGATGAAAACAAGTTCTCTCTGGACTGGAACTTATTTTGATGTTTCTTTTTCTGAAAAAGGAGTGTCTGGCTACAAATTATTTGCTGTCCAAAACGGAATTATAGGAGTTGCATTAGTTGTAATGGCATACATTTCATTGGTTGATATTAAAAATATAGGATTTAATTATTTGACAGGATTTATTATACTATGTTTGCTTCTATTATACCAAAATTCATATCCTGAATCAATGTGTATATTGTTTACTGGCGCAAGTGCTATTTATATGCTTGATACACAGAAATGTAGAAAATCATTAAACATAGGAAATAGATGAAATCAATACTTTACCTATATCATACATCAGCAGTCGGTGGGGGAAGCTATTGTCTGTTGAATATATTAAAAACGGTAGATAGGGCATTATTCAAGCCAATAGTATTACTGAAAGAGGATGGACCGTTAGTAGATGAAATAAAGCAGCTTGATATACCTGTTTATTTTCTAAACAAAATGTCAACGGTGCCCTATAATTGTTCAACGTTTACACCAAAGAAAATAAGAAATGCACTTAATATAATATGTAGTCTAAGAGCTTATACAAAACTGCTTGAAGAGTTGAAGCCAGACATCGTATACATAAATACGATGATGCTTTACCCTTATTTGCGCCATGCAAAGAAACATGGTATAAAAACAATTATACATATTCGGGAACATTGGCCGAAAGGAGAGCATCATATCCAACGTAAAATAGCATTGAATCATATAGACCAATATGCTGACCACATTGTTGCGATAAACCAATATAGTGCATCAATGCTTGCATTCTCAAATAAGCCCAAGACGGTTGTATATGATTGGATTGATTTAAGTTGTCGCTATGAAGAAAGCCCTCTATCAAGTATCTTCAACGAAGATATGAGTGGTAAAAAGGTATACCTGTATATGGGAGGAATGCAACCAATAAAAGGAGCATTAGAAGTAATATCAGGCTTTCATGAATTTGTCAAATCGCCTGACGCACGGCTTCTGGTTATGGGTATAACAAACAATGCATATGGAAGCGGATGGCAAGGACTGATAAAAAAGATACTTTCTAAGACAGGGCATCCTACATATACAGAAAGAGTGCGAAACGTAATAAACAGTGACAAACGAGTTCGTTGCATTCCAAGTAGGTATAAGATAAATCATATCATTCAACAAAGCTACTGTATCCTGAGTTATTTCACAATTCCACATGCAAATTTAGCTCTTGCAGAAAGCATTATACTTGGTACTCCATCTATAGCAGCATGGACAGAAGAATCGCAAGAATATTCGATGAAAGGGAATTTGGCATCATTGTTTATTATAAACGATTATGAAGACTTCGGACGGCACATAATAGCATTTGATGGAGAACGTCCTGCTTTAGAGGCAAAAATCAAAGCCAATTATGGCGAAATAGAGAGAATGTTCGACCCAATAGAAAATTCAATGAAATTAAATGACATATATAAAACATTATAATATGAGCAATAATAAAGAATATCCTTTGTTTACCGTTATCATACCACAAAAGGACAGAGCCGAATATCTGATTCATACACTCCGTACTTGTATGATTCAAGACTATCCGAATTTTGAGGTTATAGTCGGAGATGATTGTAGTGAAGATAACTCTGTCGAGATGGTAAAGGAGTTGCAGAAGAAAGACCCACGTATAAAACTTATAGCCCATGACCATCATGTCGGTATGCGTGATAATTTCGAGACGGCACTTGCGGCAGTACGTCCAGGATATGTAATGGCATTGGGGGGGGATGATGGTCTAACCCCGGGCTGCATCTGGAGAATGTATGAAATTATAAAAGAAACTGGTGCGGAACTTTTGACATGGCGAACTGCTGGATATGCATACCCAATGGCAGAGACAGCAATGAGTAAGTTCTCAATCAAGAAGCGTAAGTTTGACGGGGTAAAAATGGTAAAGTCAGCTGACTTCTTGAATAAGATAGCAAAGACTTTCAGATACTTGGTGGAAGATTGTCCGATGTTCTATGTAAAAGGTGTCGCTTCAACGAAACTGGTTGACAAAGTAAAATCAAGGACAAAAGATCATTGTTTTTATTATTGTCCTACACCAGATGGCTTTTCTGGGGTTGTACTTGCTGGAGAAGTTGAAGAGTATGCGTATACTTGTGAACCATTATCAATAAGTGGAGATTCATCCAAATCGCAGGGACGAAACTATAAGCGTACAGATGAAAAGTCTAAAAAGGAAGCTGCTCAATTCTTCAATGACAATATTCGGAGGACAATGCACGCAGACTTAGCAAGTCAGCAATATTCGCCGTTAATAACCCTGATGACTGCCGATTATCTGCTCACAGCCCGTGATTTACCCGGTTGGCCAGGCAAATTTGAAATGTTTACCTATAAAAATCTTATAGAAAAAACATTCAGTTTTTTGGTGAACAGTACATTTAGTAATGAAGTCCTTGTGCGTGAAATGCGTATACTGCGTGAAATAGCCAAGCTGCATGGAGAATTGGATTTCTTTAATTCTATGATTAGAAAAACTAAACGTAAGTCAGGTATCAAGGATGTAATTGATGGCTTCTTTGTGACAAGTAATGTTTTCATATTTAATGGAGAACAATTGGGCATAAAGAATATCTATGATGCAGCTATTGCCACCCCATTTGCGTATGAGTTGTGTAATAAAGTTTCTGCAAAGTCAATATTTGATTTCATAAAACGCTTTGTTCGTGTAGCATTGAGTACTCAATCTTATAAAAAGATTAATTTTCCATCAATTGATTAAAGAAGTAAGATATGTTGAAAAATAAGTTGCAGTATATAGTAGGACTTTTGTCTCCCAAACTAATAACCCATATTCTTTATTATAAGACTTTTCATAAAAAGTTGAATTTGAAGAATCCGAAAACAATCAACGAGAAGATTCATTGGATGAAATTCTATGGTGATACATCTAAATGGGTAGTTTTTGCTGATAAATATAAAGTTCGCGAATATGTTACGGAGAAAGGATTGGAGAATACATTAGTGAAACTGTATGGTTGTTGGACTAATGTTGAAGATATAAATTGGGAAGAATTGCCCAATCAATTTGTGCTGAAGGTCAACAACGGCTGTGGAGACATTTTGATATGTAAGGATAAAAGCAAGCTTGACATTGAATATGTAAAAAAACTGTATGGTTCTTTACTGAAAGAAAAATTTGGAATCACTACAGGACAGTTACAGTATAGAAATATGCCAGCTTGCATAATTGCAGAAGAATTATTGGATGCAGAAAAGCAGTCAATAAAGTCATCGTCACTTGTTGACTATAAGATATGGTGTTTAAATGGTAGTCCTGAATATATTTTCGTATATACAAATCGCGATGGTGGCAATGCTGAATGTATGGTATATGATAAGCAATGGAATGCCCATCCAGAGTATATGATGACATCATCTAATTTTAGTATCATAAAATATGATATACCTAAGCCTGCACATTTAGAAGAGATGTTGAAAATAGCGACAAGACTATCTGAAGGTAATCCAGAAATGCGTGTTGATCTATATGAGGTTGGAGGTAAAGTATATTTCGGAGAACTTACAATGACAGCCGCTTGTGGTTTGATGAATCATTTTACAGATGAGTTTATGACCTTGATGGGGAGTAAGGTTGTACTTCCAATAAAATCCAATTAAAAAAATAAAAATGTCTGCAATAGCAAAAAAGATAAAAATGGGGGGGGTATCTTCTTTTTTCTCTTCCTAAGACAATCTATTTTAATGTCATTTCATTCCCTCTTGCACAAGCTATAAAGTTACCAGTTTTTGTTGGTTGGAATGTAAAGATTATAGAATCACATAAGAATATAATTCGTTTTCCAAATGGAATAAAACCATTACTTGTTAGGATTGGTTATGGAGGCTCCCCTTCGCTACCGCCCCAAAAGGCAAGTATAAGGTTAAAAGGCGGTTCTTTAGTTTTTCAGGGAAAAGCACGGATGTCAGCAGGAACAATACTTAATGTTAATGGAAAAATGTCCATAGGCAAGAACTTTAGTTCTAATAAGAATGTGTTTTTATCTTGCACAAATGAAGTAACTATTGGGGATGATGTTCTTTTGGGGTGGAATGTTCACGTGTTTGATGATAATGGTGGACATACTGTACTTTACGATGGTGTTGAAAGTAAAAGTGCGAACAGCAGCATAAAGATAGGAAACCGAGTATGGCTCTGTTCTTATTGCCATATGCTTGCTGGCAGCGAAATATCAGATGGGTCAATCGTTGCGTATAAAAGTCTGTTGACCAAAAAGATAACAGAGATAAATGTTATGGTAGCTGGTATGCCAGCAACAATAAAAAGACATAATGTGGAATGGCATGTGTAGATGAACTGAATGCTATTTAAAGAAATTCAAAACCTGTATTATGAAAGTATACGAAAAAGGGTTAGTCAGTGTAATAATTCCTACATATAAGAGAACTGACAAATTAGATCGGGCAATAAAAAGTGTTTTAGGACAATCATATAAAAATATAGAGTTGCTTCTCGTCAATGATAATGTTCCTGGTGATGAATATACATTAGCCCTAATGGAAAAGGTCAATGCTTATCAGAATGATTCTCGCTTTCAATTGTTGTTGCAGGAGAAGCATATCAATGGGGCTGTTGCCAGAAATTTTGCCATCAAGCAAGCCAAGGGAGAGTATATAGCTTTCCTCGATGATGATGATTGGTGGAAAGAGAACAAACTGGCAGAACAAGTAAAAGAATTGTCATCGTTAGATGAAAACTGGGGCGGAGTCTCGTGTAAGATGACATTCTATGATGAATCTATGAATGTGATTTCTAAATCACGAAAATATAGGGATGGAAACATATACAAAGATATACTGATGCTTCAAAGTGATGTCGCAACAGGAACTTTGTTGTTAAGACATTCTGCATTGGATGAAGCAGGATATTTTGACGAAAATTTATTAAGAAATCAAGACCTACAGCTTTTGGTATTCTTTACTTATAGGTTTAAGTTGAAAGAGGTAGATAAATATCTACATTGTGTTGATGTTAGTGACAACCAGAATAGAGCCTCAGATGGATTTAAAGCGATAACAATTAAGGAGAATTTTTACAAGTCTGTTAAGCCAATACTCAAAACATTGTCAAAGTCTGATATGACTTGTGTGGATAGTATGCGAAATTTTGAAATAGCATACATTTTTTTAAGAGAGCATGATTATAAGAACGCGATGAAATATGGTCTTTCAATTTTAAGAAGTCCAAAGGCTTTCTATTTAGCAATACGTAAGACTATAAATAGATTATCAAGTAAACAATAATATGGATAAATTTTCAGTAGTTACTTCTGTTTATCGAAATGATAAACCAGAATTTGTACGTGTGGCATTAGATAGTATGCTTGTTGAGCAGACGCTGAAACCTTCAGAGATTGTCTTAGTTCGGGATGGATCTGTTCCAGTTGATTTGGAAAGATTACTTTTTGAATATGAAGCGAAGTACTCTGATGTAATGCACATTATTCGGTTGGATAAAAATGGAGGACTAGGTAATGCTTTGAAACTTGGGGTTGAGAATGCAACGTATAGCCTTGTGGCCCGTATGGATTCTGATGATATTTGTCTGCCAAAACGTTTTGAAAAACAGATGGCTTATATGGCAGAGCATCAAGAATGCGATATAGTTGGTGGTCAAATGACAGAGTTTATAGGAGAACCGACAAATGTTGTCGGCAAACGAGTTGTTCCAGAAAGCAATGAAGCAATATATGAGTACATGAAAAGTCGCTGTGCATTGAACCATGTAACCGTGATGTTCCGCAAAGACACCATCTTGAAAGTTGGAAACTATCAAGATTGGTTCTGGAATGAAGACTATTATCTATGGGTGCGCATGATGATGATTAAATGTGTTTTTGCAAATCTTAGTGATGTACTTGTAAACGTTCGAAGTGGTGAAGACCAATATGCCCGTAGAGGAGGAATGAAGTACTTTAAAAGTGAGGAAGGAATACAACGCTTAATGCTTGACAACAAATTGATTAATCGGTATGAATACTCAGTGAATGTTGCAAAACGATTGATTGTTCAGCTTTTACTTCCTAATTGGTTAAGAGGTTGGGTTCTCCGAACTTTTGCAAGAAAGAAATAACCTCTATTTTTGAAAGCATGAATGTTATAACTAATACTATATGAGAATTCCATCCATAGATAATCTGATGAACAATATTCATGATTCTCGAAGCAAAGAGAGTATATATGAAAATATAGATTAGTAGATATTATGGATAAGTTGTTTTATGAGTTGATTCGTTTGTCGGTTGGTTCATGTTCTGTGTTATCCTCTCACCCTTCTTCTCATGAATGGCAGTCTTTACGTACTAAAGCAATAAAGCAAGCTATTGATGGGGTCTCATTTGAAGGATTCTTGAAATATCAAGAGTATTCTGAAAATGTACAGGAAAGCAAAAAAATAAAACTCCAATGGATTGCAAGTGTATTGCAGTTAGAGCAACGTAATGAATTGACCAATCTTCGTGCTCAGCAATTATCTGATTTCTTTAGCAAAGGAAAATTCAAAACTTGTGTTCTTAAGGGCCAAGGTGTAGCATTGCTTTATCCTAATCCTAAACACAGACGTTGTGGTGATATAGATCTTTGGGTAGAAGGTAAGCGAGATGATATTGTAAATTATATACGTTCTAAAGGTGTTAAAGTTTGCGATGTTCATTTAGTTCATGCAACTGCTGAGTTCTTTAAGGATGTGCCCGTAGAGATTCATTTCTGTCCGAGTTGGATGTATAATCCAATTTTGAATAGAAGACTGCAATTGTTCTTTGCATCACAGGCATCAGCGCAATTTGCACATTATGATAAGAAAGTTGGCTTTGCTTATCCTACTTTATTCTTCAATCTTGTACACTCTATGGTGCATATCAACCGACATGTGTTTGAAGAAGGTATAGGTCTTAGGCAATTGATGGACTATTACTTTATTCTTAAGCATTCTTCTCATGAAGAACGGACTAATGCTTATAATGTGTTATGCTCTGTAGGCTTAAGAAAGTTTGTCGGGGCTGTGATGTATGTTATGCAACAAGTTTTCTTGTTGGAAGAAGACTTGATGTTGTGTGTTCCAAACACAGTGCTTGGTTCTCGTTTATTGGATAGTGTTATGGCTGGAGGTAACTTTGGTAAGGCTCTTGGGTTGAAGCATGGACGTAATAAATTGGAGAAAGGATTACTGCAATGGAAACATAACCTTCAACTAATGTTGCCCTATGCCAATGAAGCCATGTGGATACCATTCTTCCAAGTTTGGCATTATGGGTGGAGGAAGAAGCATGGGTATTTGTAGGGAAGATAATGAAAAGGATTGATAGACAAAAATACGATGATTTGATGAATTATCTTCAGCCAATATTTCGGAAAATATGGGAGCATGAAAATGAAGAGAGGAATAAAGTTGGAAAGACTTTGGATGCTTTTCAATTTGGTTTTCCGATTAGTAATTGTATTCATTATAAGACTGGAAATTGTGATGAGGAATTTTATATCATTTATAACACGGGCTTTCTAGAAACGATTTCACATCAAATAATATTGGCACAACAACAATGTCCTGAAAAGTTTGGTACTGGTAATGCTGATGATGTAATTGATGCTCTTTATAGTGTTAGTGGGTATAATGCTTTTGGGGATAAGAATGCTTATTTAGACTATCTGATAGACTACAATTGTTGTTATGTGGTGTATAAAAACAATGGCTTGTTTGGCGATGTCTTAAAGATTGATTTGCTACGTAGGATTTTGCCAAATAAAAAGGTTCCTTCAAAAAGCGATTTCGTGGGAGGTTTACTTCATGTATTGAAGCATTTTTCAGTAGAAGGTAAAAATCTTGCAACAGGTAATGATATAAATAATGTGTTTGATGTTGGACACATTATTTACTTGATTGCAATGGCTTTTAGGCTTAAAAAGCAATGTGACAAAGACCATTCTGTTTATGAAGCATTCCAAAATTTAGAAAAGGGGATGATGCATGTTTCTTTTTATAAGGAAGAAGTTGCAAATGTGTATTATTTAAAAACCTATTTTAAAGACAGAAAAAAACATGATATTTAAAAGACTCTTTGATATTGTTGCATCCTTATGTGGGTTGCTGTTGATTTGGTGGATTTTCCCCATTGTAGCGTTTTTAATTCATAAGAAGATGCCTGGTGGTCCAGCTTTCTTTTGTCAGAAGAGAGTGGGGAAGGATGGCAAGTTGTTTACTTGTCATAAGTTCCGCTCTATGACGGTGAAGCATAGTGGCTCTTCTGTTTCTGTGGCGGGAGATAGCCGAATCACTCCGTTTGGAGCTAAACTGCGTCATTATAAGATAGACGAACTGCCAGAGCTGTGGGATGTGCTGATAGGAAACATGAGCTTTGTTGGTCCGCGTCCAGATGTGCCTGGTTATGCTGATAAGCTGGAGGGTGATGACCGTGATGTACTGAAGCTACGTCCGGGTATCACTGGACCTGCGACATTGAAGTACAGATTGGAAGACGAGATGATTTCGGAATATGTGGCAAAGAAACAAGCTGAGGGTGATAAGCGTCCGATGCAAGAGATCGCCACTGAATATAACGATAAGGTGATTTATCCTGACAAAGTTCGTTTGAACTGCTATTACTACCGCCACTATTCTTTCTGGAAAGATATCGAAATGATCTTTGCAACGGTATTGGGATTTAAAGTAAAGTTTGCAGGGGAGGAAGTGTAATCCTATATAATTTAATAGGACAGACAAATGAGACTCATTTATTGCTACATAGAACGATTCAGAAACATCCAAAATCAAGGAGTTCTGTTTTCAAACGATTTTAGGTGTCAATATAAAAATACAAGACTCCTAATCGAGAAAGCGGATGCCAACTTGACAGCAGATTATGTTTATGGAAACGAATTTATGCGTAATATAAGATTACTTGTGGGCAAAACAGGTTCTGGTAAGACCAACTTGCTACAAATAATCGGTATGGACGAATGGCAGCGTATGGATTCTGCGAAAATAGATTCCTACTTTATGCTGTACAAGATGGATGCACAGAATGAGTTTTTTATTGAGGTCGTAGGAAATGTATTGCTTGAATTTGCCGAAAAGCAAAACAAAGAGAGAGGGCACAAAAACAATATAGCTTCATATAAGATTACTTACGACTTTGAGCATAACCGTATTGTGAACGTGATTCCTGCAATATCTAAAGATACTGAAAACATAGTTGTCGTTAATGCCTTTGATAGAAACGCTTTTGCTTGTTGCCCATACGATGATGAAAGACAGGGAGGCTTTGGAAATCATGATGGTTTCATAGGACGAATGATTACACAGTTTGGTAATTCAAGCGTTTCGATGGAGTGCGACTATCTGAAGCACTACTTGGAGATGATGCCAAAGGATAGTATAAAGAGAAAGACATCGCTCGTAATACGGTGGGATAACTGGCAGTACAAGCATCGCTTTGACTTGGATGAACGTTTGATAGAACAAGACTATTGGACATATAAGGACAAAGCCGAAAGGCAGAGACTTCAAAATGCGAAAAAAGGGAAGCATAGTGTTTCAATTAGGTACGGCAAAGGGTCTACACCCAAACGCAGATTTCTCCATGATTTAATGACTGACTTTGCGATCTATCTGAGAAAATGGGCAGAATGTCTTGATGAAGTTTTTCCTGAAGACACACTCTCTTGCTCGAGAGAAATCTATGACTTGGGAATAGAAGACCCTACAGTCTTGCCTGATGGAAAAAAGATCTCAATTCTAAAGAGAATAGATTGGCTGTGCCAATACATAGACTATCATACAGATGAAATGTTTGGTAACAGAGGCCTGATTTGGCAGATTGGAGATAACATTAAGGATATCTTTAATCTGTTGAACAAGATGGACGATAAGTATTTTACGGAAGAAGAATTCTCTATTCCCGTAATGGATATTGATTTGTCTGAAAAATCGGCAATGCATGAACTATTCGAGCGCATGGAGCAGTATAGACCCGACCAAGTGGGCGTATTCACCAATTGCCTATTGCCGTATAAATGGACACACATCAGTTCGGGAGAATATCAGTATGCTAAAGTTTGGGGCATATTGGAAGAATATGGCGTAAAGATAAAAATATTGAAGCAAGGCGAAAAGTTCTCAGAAGCAAGACAGCCCAATATGATTCTTCTTCTTGATGAGCCAGAGAACTATATGCATCCAGAAATGTGTAGGACATTTATACATAATATGAACGAATTGTTGCAGCAAAGAAATCCTCAATCAGAACTTCAAGTAATCCTCAGTACACATTCTCCATTTATGCTCTCGGATGTTTTGTCGAATCAAATTATAAAAATGGACTATGACGAAAGGGGCTTGTGTGTCATATCTAACGCAGAAAAGCCAAGTTTTGCAGCCAATATTCACAGTATCATGGCAGACAGTTTCTTCTTGAAATACACTATAGGGGAACAGGCTCGTCTATTCCTTTCTGAAAAATTTGACTTGTTCAGGAGTATGTTAAGAAGGCGTGATGACCTGTCAGAAAAAGACAGAATTGAAATAAAGAAAATGTCGGAATTGCTACCTAATATTGGGGATGAACTTATCCGTCATAGTTTTGCGTCAATTATAGAGAATTTGCAATAGTATGATTAGATTATCTTTTGCTAAAATCAACCAATTGACTCAAATGCATTATGAGGCTGTTCGGAGTTATGTTGAGAATATAATGAGTGTAGAAAATCGCAAAACATTGTATTCCTGTATTATAGCTTTGCATGGATTTGAAATGTATGACATAGATTATGATGAGCATAGAGACACTTTTGATTGGTTGAAACAGTTCTTGTTGGCAGATTGCGATATATTGGAATATTGGGTGAACAACAGCCCTGAAAAATTGAAGTTTCTACAGATGAAGAAAATCTATCTTACCAGGTTTTCAAAGAGTCCTACAGATTTCGTTGACAAGGAAAAAACATATAATGCATACACCTTATTTAAAGGTATGAACATCAAAGTGTGTCCATATTGTGAACATGAGTTCTTGGATATCGTTACTGTCAAATTTGGAACACAGATAAAGAGAACGATAGAATTTGATCATTTCTATCCCAAGGGTGATGATGAATATCCAGGACTTGCCATGTGCTATTACAATTTGATTCCAAGTTGCAAGCCGTGCAACCAGTTGAAGATGACTAATCCTGTGGCAGCCAATCCATATCATCCGAGCATTGAGAAGATGACTTATCTTTTCCCAGACTTACCTTTGGGGATAAACATGAATGGAGTAACAGAAAGCGATTGCAAGATCAGAATAAATCCTGTTGGTGCTATGGTTGTCAATGAAAGTACTCTTGCATTGGAACAACGATATGGCAATATGACATCAGAAGCATATCGCTTATTACGTGCAAAACAAGATTTTGATGATGCTAAATTGGCCGAGGTGGGAAGATGTGTAGGAAAACCAGTAGAAGATTTGAGAAGAGAAGTTTTCGGAAAACCAAGAATTGAAGCAAACGGAACAGAACTTCATACTAAGATGAAATATGATTTAATCGGATATTAAAATTAAATATTTAATAAATATGTCAGAAGAAAGAAAAACAATTTACTTGTGTCTCGCCCACATGAGTGAGGCTGGTTGGGAACAGAAATATGTGAAGGAGGCCTTCGATACCAACTGGGTGGTACCAATGGGACCGAATGTGAATGCCTTCGAAAAAGATTTGGAGGCGTTTGCCAATAGTAAGAGTGATGGTACAGAGCCGCTTGACCGCAAGGTCGTTTGTCTGTCGGCTGGAACTGCTGCTGTTCACTTGGCTTTGATTGGCTGTGGTGTGAAGGCTGGTGATGAAGTATTGGTGCAGAGTTTCACATTCTGCGCTTCGAGTCATCCGATTACATATCTTGGTGCCAAGCCAGTGTTCGTAGGTTCTGAGGGTGAAACATGGAACATGGATCCTGTTTTGTTGGAGAAGGCTATCCTCGACCGTAAAGAGAAGACGGGCAAGTTGCCTAAGGCTATTGTACCCGTGGCTCTGTATGGTATGCCTTACCGCATTGATGAGATTATGGCTATTGCCGACAAGTATGGTATTCCAGTGGTAGAGGATGCAGCCGAGGGTATGGGCTCACGCTTTGATGGACAAGTATTGGGTACATTCGGCAAATATGGTGTGCTGTCGTTTAACGGCAACAAGATGATTACTACTTCGGGAGGCGGTGCACTAATTTGTCGCAGTGCAGAAGACGCAAACAATGTGATGTGGTATGCAACTCAGGCTCGCGATGCTTATCCTTACTACCAGCATACGGCTATCGGCTACAACTATCGTATGTCGAACGTGTGTGCTGGTATCGGTCGCGGTCAGATGACTGTCCTCAATGACCATATTGCCCATCATAAACATGTGCAATCACTCTATGAGGAACTTTTAAAGGACGTACCAGGTGTACATATCCACAAGCAACCTGCCGACAAACGCTATGATGCCAACTTCTGGCTTTGCGCTGCCACTTTGGATGCAGATGTGAAGATTCAAGGTCAGGAGAACGCTTACAAGGAAGTTATTAAGACTGCCGTAGGTGGAGCTGCAGGTGTTATCCATGCCGTAGACTCTGCTACTACCGACTGTCAGCCTAACGAAAATGTAGAGGCATTGCGTGTATTCATGCTTGGCAAGAAGATTGAGTGCCGTCCGGTATGGAAGCCTATGCACAAACAACCCGTGTATGAGGATGCTCCTGTATATACAAATGGTATTGAAGAAGAACTCTTCAAGGTTGGCTTCTGTCTGCCTGCAGGTCCGTATGTGACAGACGATGATGTGAAGTATATCGTAGAAAGCATCAAAGAAGCAATCGTAAGATAAGTAATAGATTGGTGAGCGATTAATGGACGTGATGTGCTGGCTGCACAGATGTCCGTTAATCGCTCATTCGTATAAAAACTATACGTATAATGAAAAACTTTATAGAAGCAATTTGGAAGTTGATTTCATCGAATGCCATTACGACTCGGCAAACCTCAAACAAGTTTGGTTTGCTCTCACTGCTTTGGCAATTCTGTTCCTTTCTTTTTGTACCTCGTAAAGCGAACAGATTACCTAATGACTAAAGATAATGGAAATAAACAAAGAATTTTTAGGCAAGCTCTTTGAACAGGCTGTAGAGAATCCGCGCTTGCGTCAGAGCTACGACTTACGTACAACATCGGATGACAACTCGCAACGTATTCTGAACGCATTGCTGCCAGGAACCGTTGTTCCCATTCATAGACATCCAAATAGCAATGAGAATGTATTGCTGTTGTGTGGTAAACTTATAGAAATTATCTATGATGAAAATGGCAACGAGAAAGAACGCATCCATCTTGACCCTACCATTGGGAATTATGGCGGTGTGATACCTCCTGGTGCATGGCATACAGTGGAAGTCTTAGAGCCGTCTGTCATTTATGAGGCAAAGGACGGAAAGTATGGCGAGGATGGAAGTGAAACATTTGATGCTTTCAAGGCAAAGGTAGCGGAAGACAAAACAGCTCCTACATTCTCCAACAGTTTTGGCGACCTTAGAAAGAATATCGAGTATTTGATTGGCATGGAACGACAATCTGGTAGAATGGATGAGATAACTCCGCTTTATGTGTCGCGTATGCTGAATGTGCCTTTGGAAGAGGTGGAGGAAGTGATGAAAGAGTTATGATGGAATTAGCAAATTCAGATTTTTGTAGCGAAACATACTAAAAATATGGTGATTGTCTTTATGGCTAACTGTAATCCCAACAATCTACCTACTTACGAAATTCATAATGGGAATCAAATATAGAAGTGTGAAAGGAAATGATACTATAAATGTCGTACTTTTTGGGGATAAACATAGATGTGCAAATTATTTGGAGTTGGTAAATTCTGAGGTTGAGTAGTAAAAATCATAATGAATACTGTGGATAAGGAAAAATAATTGAATGACTATATTCGTGAGTGGATTGATGCACGATATCGTGATTGGAGTGCATTTTATCATGATGTACAAATAAACGAAAGAAGCGGCATATATCTACTAAATGAAGGTGATGAATTATTTGACTATTTGTCCAATATTGTAGCTAACATAGGGCTATTTAGAAAATATATAACTAATTGAATTTCAATGTAAATATTATTTTGTAACATCGAATCAAATGGCTTTCTGAGAAGATGGCATTAACTGAATAGCCCTAAATAAGCTGCTAAGTGCAGACACCATGCAGACGAAAGAGTTCCAAGAAGAGAACTGCCATTTTAGATTATTTCGATTATCTGATTACATTATGCGAAAAGCAAAATTTGGTGATATAAAGGATGGGAATTATATCTGTATAGGTGACAATATGCATGGGATATATAAGACCTACGATGATATGCGTTTTAACTGGCAGTTAGTCAGTCAGACAGAAGGTGACGTAACAAAGTACTACCTGCTGAACAATAAAAATGAAGCCATTGAATACGTAGGACGAAAAGACCCCTGGTCACCACTGACAGTAGGCACCAAGGAGCAATATCTCTATATGGACAATGCGCAAGGTTCGATGCTGGAGGTGACAACCTATGGAAGAGAATATATTACAGGGGAAAAACGCAAACAGCAGAGCAACAGCATCTGTAAAACCATCAATGGAGAAGAATGTCTTGTGACATACGCCTATTACGCTATCAACAGGAACAGAGGAAAGGAATACAATAGTAAGGACGCATACGTCTGTAAGCATTATCTGACGGGCGAATATGCCATCAGTAATAATGACCACCATATCATTCTGGAAGGATTGAAGCGCGTTAAACTCTCAGATGACAATATCGCAGAGGTCGTGTTTGAAGGAGAAGACAAAACCACATGGGTAAATCTGTACACCATGCAGGAGTTTGACGAGCGTCCGGTGGTAGAGAAAATGGGATTCATGGACATGCTGAGAGTTGGCTATAACTACTATTTCTATAAAAACAGAGATATGGCAGGCATCCCGATGCACCATCGAGATTGTGTGGCAAATGACAAGGTGTTCCAGTTCTTAGACCAGTATTTGATACTGCGCTCCCAACCCGATAAAGTGTACTATATATCTGGAGAACGCCGTGGAAAAGAACAGTGGTATCTGATATTGGTTGACATCACCAATGCCAATTCAAAAAATCGTAAAGAAATACCCTCGATGTGGCTGCCGAGACGAAGCTGATAGGTTGCCGATAAAGAAACTCATAGCCGACAACGCCGTTCGATGTACTTCAAAGGCGGATGTTCAAGATGGAAAGTCTTGAGCATCCGCCTTTGAGCGTTTTTATAAAAGAGTTTTAGGGTGGTTGAAGGAGGATATATTTGGAAATTAAGTGCAGGTGGGGGCCGTTTTTTGCCGTAACATCAAGTTCACTCTTAATGTCTTTCGTTGGAGGACTTATATTTGTCAGCGCCTCTGCTCCCAGACGCAACCGTCTCTGCTCCCAGATTCGGTCGTCTCTGCTTCCAGATTCGGTCGCGTCTGCTCCCTGATTCGGATGCGTCTGCTCCCACGTTCGCTGACAAGTTTTAGGAGTGGGCTGAGGGAGTGGGGAGAACGGGGGAGAGAATGTGGCTGGCGCCTCAAATGTTTGCTACGTGTTCGTGGCCCTCACTTTGCGAGCAAAGTGAGCTACAGTGCTTCGCCGCAGGGTGGCGTTCCTTTCCGTTTTCGCTTATCTATATAAATGAATCAGCCCAGTCTTTGGCTGAAGACTGGGCTGAAATATTATCAGAGGTTTGTTTCGCGAATTATCAGTGGATGGCAATTTCTGCAAATCCCATTGGTTCGCCAGCGTTGATCATGCGCGTGGCCTTAAGGCGGATGTAGCGCGTGATGACGGGGGTGAAGAAGAGCGACTGTAGCGTCGGGTTGTTTCTGATGTTGGAAAACTCGCCTTGGCTGATCATCTTTCCTTCCTTGTCGGAGGGCGCGGCGATGGCCGTCAGCTCATAGTGGCTGATGAGGCCCTTTGGCTGTTCAGACTGGTCGGGGAGGTAATGGAACGATGAAATGGTGCGCTCCTGGCCGAGGTCGATGACGAGTTCATCGCCGTCGATGAAGCAATTGGTGCGTTCGTTGCGGTCGGCCGCCGCCTTGGCCTTGTCTGCTTCCTGATTGATGAAGGAATAGGGCAGGGTGGTGGCAATCTGCGACGTAGACGGCAGCACCTGGTCGGCATTTTCTCCTGCATCATAAACGCCGAGATTGTTGATGCACAACGGGCCGCGAGAATCTGTGAAGCGCACGCGGATGCCCTTCGAGGTGACACTCTTGAAGCGCAGCAGGCGCTTATAGCCAATGGTGGTGGTCTCTTCGTTGAGCGATACGGGCAACCATTGTTTGCCGTCTTGGTATTCCACGACGAACGACTTGACGCGCTGTCCCAATGGAATATATTCTTGGAGCATCATGCGGTTCATGCGTTGTGGTTGGCGGAACTGATAGGTGACGGTGGCCGTGTTTGTGCCGTCGGTCGTGGCCCAATAGGTGTCGTAATCGTTGTCGGTCATAGCCGCTGTTGAAAAACGCTTTCCGCGTGTGTTCGTGGCCTTGGCCTTCATGCCGGCGATGAGATTCGTTTTGAAATCATTGTCGATGATTTCGCGGAACTTCACGGCGTTGGTTGAGTCGATGGAGTGGATGAGGCCATCGCGGTTGACAGGGAAGTTGAGCAGCATGGTGCCGTTGTGTCCCACGCTGCGATAGTAGATGTCGGCCAGCTGTTGCGGACTTTTCACTTGGTTGTCTTGCTGCGCATGGTAGAACCAACCTGGACGGATGGACACGTCGCATTCTGAAGGCGTCCATTGGTCGCCATCAGCGTGGCCATATTGCAGTTCGTAGTGTTTCGGATAGCCCGGATAAACCGTGTTCTTTCGCAGGAACGCCCAGTTGGTGGCGCCAGCGATGCCGCGTTCGTTGCCCACCCAGCGGCATCCAGGACCGCCGTCGGAAAACATGACGGCCTTGGGCTGCAGACTGTCGCAGAGCGCCTGAATGTTTTCAAATTTATAGTAGGTGCGTCGGTCGATGGTGCGTCGGTCGTTGGCACCGCCATACCAGCCGTCGCCACCGTTGGCACCGTCGAACCAGATTTCAAACACTTCGCCGTAGTTGCTCAGGAGGTCGCGGATTTGAGCGTAATAATAGTCGAGATAGGCCGGTGTTCCGTAGTCGGCGCGGTTGCGGTCCCAGGGCGAGATATAGACGGCGAACTTCATGCCCTGCTTTTTGCAGGCTTCTTGCAGTTCGCGCACCACGTCGCCTTTCCCGTCGCGGAAGGGCGAGTGGGCCACGTTGTAGTCCGTTCCCTTGAAGGGCCACAGGCAGAAGCCGTCGTGGTGTTTCGCCGTGAAGATGACGCCCTTCATGCCGGCGGCCTTCAGCGTTGCCACCCACTGGTTGCAGTCGAGGCGTGTGGGATTAAACGTTTCCGCTGGTGTGTCGCCGTAGCCCCATTCGCGGTCGTTGAACGTGTTGAGGCCGAAATGGATGAAGGCGTAGGTCTCCATCTTTTGCCAGTCGACCTGTCGCTGCTCAGGCAACGGGAGGATGGGCGCCGGCGCGTTGTTGGTTTTCTGGGCGCCCAATGGCAGCAGGCTCCCCGTTGTCAGGAGCATGGCGCAGGCCAGCGAGCGGACATTTCTTAAGGAATGCTTGTTGGTCATGTCGTTGTCAGTTTTGTGGAAAATATTTGTTCACTATTAATAAGTAGGTGTTCAAAAATAATGTTTAGCACCTACTTATTAATGGTCAAATTATATAGTCAAAATCATTTCGATTTATACGAAACCTTCTCGCTGTGGTTGTCGTCGTAGATGACCTTCTTCAGTTCTTCGGCGCTGAGGGAAACCGCGTCGCGCGTCAGTTCTGGCACGTTGTAGCTCTTCAGGAGCAGTGTGTTTTGTTCAGGGTCTTCCTGCGGCAGGAGAAACGCCTTGTGGTCTTTCCCGTTGCGGTCGAAATAGGCGATGTAGGCGCGGGAATAATTGTTGTCGCCGCGTCGCGATGCCACAACGAGCCAGCGTCCGTTGCTGCTCCAGGCATGATAGCTGTCGGAGCCGTCGCTGCTTGCCTGACTGAGTTTTCTCACTTCGCCCGTCTTGAGGTCCTTCACATAGAGGTCCGACGTGGTGTGCCAGATGTGGAACTGTCCGAAGTCGCCAAGAGAAAACAATACGTAGCGTCCGTCGGGGCTGATGCGCGGCAGCGTGGCACTCTTGCCGATGGCCGCGCAGTCCATCTCGACAACGGGTTGGCCGAAGGAGCGCGTCTGTTCGTCAAAAGTGAGGCTCATCAAGTTGTAGCGCAGACTATCGTAGAGGCTCGTGACGGCGTTCTGTCGCGTCGGGGTGTCCGTTCCCTTAAATTGTGGCACATAAGCCGAGGTGTAGTAGAGTTTCTTGCCGTCGGGCGCCCAGCAGGGGAAAGTTTCGAGGTGGTCGTCGGTTTTCAGGATGTTGGTCAGCGTGCCTTTGTCGCCATCGAAAAACACGAGGTCGGAGCCGAAGTCCATCACCTCCACCTTCTGTCGGTCGTCGATGTGGAACGCCTGTCCCGTTTGGTTGGAAGAGAACACCACCCAGTTGCGCGTGGGATGCCAAGTGGGGTAGACCGTTGACGAGAGAATCGAGTCACACTTCATGTTCCATTTCTTCGCCTTGCCGTTTTCAACGATGATGGTGCCGCCGTGGGCGCTACGCACATGGAAGAGCATACGCTTCGTGGTGTATGCCTGGAAATTGTGGCAGTTCACGCAGTGGTTTTGCAGCGAGTCGTACGAGCGGTTGTTTTCGTAGATGGGCGTCTGCGTGAAGTTTGTCAGGTTGCGCTGGTAAAGGCCCATCTGGCGATAGAGCTCGTAGCTCGGTTCAATCAGACGGTAAGAAAGATATTCATCGATGGGCTCAGCCACGTGGAGCTGGTAGGCGGGATGTTCCAGCCATTGTCCGTCGCGGTGGGAATAGAGCGTCACGCTGAGTGTCTTTCCTGCATTTTCGTTAAGCAGGGCGTGCCAGGCCTCCGTGTCAAACATCAGTTTGCCATCTTCGCCAGCTGCTGCCGTGATTTCTCCGCCCTTTTCCCCTTTGATGCAAGCCGCGAACTCATCGCCGTCGCTCTTTATCTGCACGTTGAGCGGTGCGATGTTTTGCGGGATATAGATGTCGCGGTATTCCGGGAAAATGTCGGCCGCTTCCTGTGTCGGCGTGGCGTTGTCAGGCACCCTTACCTCGCTTCCGCACGATGCCGTTAGCAAGGCGGCCAGCGCCGCAGCTGCTATGGTTTTGAGATTGATTGCCATGATTCTTTATGGATTTTTTTGAGTGTTAGTTGACGGCCGTCTGTGTGTTTTGTTTCACCTGGGCCTGGTCGTTGTTTTCGCAATAATAATAATAGAGGTACGTTCCCACCCAGTCGGCCGCCAGCGCGGTGCGCAACTTGTGGTTGTATTCATCGCGGATTTTCAGTTTCTCCGCCTCGCTCTTCCCCTCCGAAACGCGTTTGCGCTCGTCGAGAATTGGTTTGGCTTCCGTGATGAACGCCGTGAACGTCGGTGCCTGCATGCTGACGATGTTGCCAAATTCCACATCAATTGAGGGATCCTTCGTGCTCATAATCGTGATGGCCTGCTGCAATGATTGCGGCAACTGTCCGCCGTGTTTCTGGGCATAGACGCGGATGAGCGGCATCGCCGCTTCGAGTTCCTTGGAATAAAGGCGGGCGGCGATGGCCGTTTCGAGCGAGGCATCGGTGCCGCGCAGGAGTCCCGCGTTGTAGCCGAGGAACGTTGGGGAACGATAATTCTGCTCAAAGAAATGTTCCTGCGGTTGCAGCGCCAACACCTTGTGAAGTTCCTCGTCGGCATCAACCCGTTCGCTGTTGCCAATCATCGGTTCGTATTTCTCAATGAATGCCTCTTGAAATGGCACCTTCTTAAGGATGGTCATATATTTTTCTGCCAGCGCCGTTTCGTTGTTGAGGATGGCACAGACGGCCATGCGCTTCAGATTGTAGAGCGACGGGCCGTAGAGCACCGTATAATCCATCGCACAACGATAGGCCGTGTTGATGAGTCCCGCATAGAAACTGCAGTCGCCCGTGAAGATCGTGTATTCCTCGTTGCCGTCGTGGCGCTCGAGGCGCATCTCGGGGAAGTCGTAAGGAATGTCAAACTGGCGCTCCAGAAGTTGGCCCGTCTGTACGAGTCCGATGGCATAGTAGGCGGCAACGGAGCGTGTTGGGCGCTCGAGGTCGTGAGCGTCGTCAACCATGCCTTCAAAATCGCCGTCCATCATGCGCATCTGCATGCGTGCCGTCAGAATCTCCGCCTTGTTCCATTGCAGCGCCGTGGCCGAAAGGGCGGCGGTGAGCACCACGGGAACCGTCCAGCCCCAGGCGCGTTTCGCCTTGGCAGCGTCGGCCGTAGCTTCGCATTTCTTTCGTCCCCATGAGAAGCGGCCCGCCAAGGCCAGCAGGGCAGCGGCCAGGAGTACGGCAACTGGAATGATGAACAGCAGCGAAGGCTCGCTCTTGTAATAGAGGTTCAGTCCGCGACAGATCATCCACAACACGACGCCTGCCGGCACCAAAGCCGACACGCCACGCCAGCGGCGCGGGATGCAGAGCGCCTTGTCTGCCAGAACGGCAGTGAGTGTCAGAACGAGGCTCAGCAGCGCAGCCCCCACGTAGAGGTTGCTCATGCTGCAGAGCATCCAGCGGCCCCAACAATAGACGGTGCCCCAGGACTGCGATGTCAGGAAAGCCATCTGCGTGCTGTCGTTGGTGATGAAATTAGCTTCGGCGGTGCGGCGGAATATGTCGCCGTAGACGCATGTTGAAAAAACATAGAAGCCGGCAAACGTGAGCAGATAGGCCCACGGCAGGCGATGGAGCAGGGAGCTTTTTCCTTGCTCTTTGCCCGATGCAGCAACAGCCGGCTCACTGGCCGGCTGTGCTTGGATTTTGTGTTTTTTGGTCATAAGTAAGTATTCAAAATATTTATATAATATCAAAGCAGGGAAACCCCAGTTTTGATATTGCCTTTCAACATTATTTATCTGACAACCACCTTCTGCTTGCCAACGATATATACGCCAGCATTCAGGCCTTCCACCTTCGTGATGGGCTGGTCGAGAGAAACCGTGCGCACGAGTTGTCCGCCGAGCGAATAAATCTTCACGTTGCACGTCTTGTTCGTTTCGATGACGATGCAGCGGCTGCCGCCTGTGGCCGTGAAGAAAGCCTCGTTGGTTGTCGGCGTCTGTATGCCGTCGACAACAGGAGAGTAGTTGTATTGCTTGTCGAGAAATTCCAAACGGTCGGCAATCCATTGCTTGATATAGTCAACGTCGCCGAGGATGTCCGTGTGGTATCCATTCCAGCGATTTTGCTCGCGCACATTGGCGCCACTCTCCCGGAAGAGGTCGCCATAATCGAGGAAGCGGTTGGTCAAACTCTCTTCGCTGAACTGCTTCGTGCGAAGTTCGGCATAGCGTGCCTTCAAGTCGTTAAACCAATTCCACTTCGAGCTGTGGAACAGTCGGTAGAAGAGCGTGTGCGTGCCGTGTTCATATTGCGTGATAAACTGCGTGAAATTCTGCGCCGCCTTCGTGTATGACTTCGAGCCGTCCCATCGGATGCCCCATGTGCCGTCGAGGTCCCACGGCGTGATGCCAATCATCTTAGCGCATTTCTGCGCCTTCTGGTCGTAGTTGAAGAAAAACATGTTCTTGCCGTGGTTGTCTGTGGCCAACATGAGTTCGATGAAGAGGAAATAGTCGCGCACGACAGGATAGTCGAAATAATTCTTCACTTCCTCGTCAAACACATAATCGTCGGTCGTTGCCACGAAGTTCACTGCGTTCCAGAGCGGTCCCCAGTCAATCTTCTGCTTCTCCCAGTCGGGATATTTGATTTCGTAGCTGGCCCACGTTTCCTGCTTCAGATTGTTGTTGTATCCGCGCGGTGAGTGTCCGGGATAAGAAGTCGAGCCCAGGTCGTGGCCCATAAACACCTCGTAGCTCCATTGCGACGATTTGTAGAGCGAACCGTGAATCGTGTCGCCGACGGCCTCCGTTGTCTCCGTTGCCGGCTTTGCGTCCACCGATTTCTTCAGTCTCAGCTGCTTGCGGTCCATCTTCTCCGTCATGCAGTAGAGTCCGTGGTAGCGTCCGTTGAGAAACGCCTCCACAAATCTTCCGCGCGTTCCCGTTTTCGCTTTCTTCTCCCATCCGTTGCGGCGGTGGTAAGGCAGCGTGGCGAAATCGTTCCAGAGGTCGGTCGAGACGCGGTTGCGCATGCAGGCCCCGTCGATATACATGGCGTCGAGAATCCAGTTGTTGTCATTCCTCAGTCCGAAATATTCGCGGTCAACCGAATTGCCCTTGCTGTCGATGAGTTTAACGGCATAGCTCTTCTTCGGGTATCCCTGTGCCGAGGCGCCGCGGTAGCGGAATTTCGCCACGAACGTCGAGTCATATCCCGCGATGTCAGGGTCTGTCACGCGGAGCGTACCCTTGTTGTAGTACTTGCCGTTGCAGGTTGACACCCTGATTTCAACGATGGGCAGAAACGTCATGTTGAGCGGCGTTGTGGCCACTTCCTTGTCGTCCTTCAAGATGGTCATCATGTAAGCCTTTTCGCCGCTCGCGTTCTGAATCTCGATGATGCCTTCCGCGTCGGGCGTCTCGCCATCGATGGCCAGTTCATATTTTCCGTCGTTCTTCGCCCACTTCACTTCAACCTTCGCCGTGAGCGTTCCCGTTTCGCGCGTCTGCTGAGAGAGCGAGAGGTAATACTGCTTCGCTGTGGAATCATACGTCAAGTCCTTGCCATTCACGCGCAGCGAGTCGACATACGCTGGGAAGCCCTCCGTTGGGCGTTCGCCGTTGAAACTGATGCCCTGCTCGATGAGGTGGTTATAGTGGCGCTTGTCTGAAGAATAAAACACGAAAGTCGAGCCGTTGTCAACATTGTATAACCCCACGGCGCGGTATCCGTTGAGCTTATAGTCGTTCCAGTAGAGATACTGGCTCTGGTAATAGTTCGTCTCCGGCAAATTGTCCTTCTTCGCGATGGTATATCCCGAGTTCTCGTCCGTTTCCGAGAATCCGAAGCTCCACACGTTTTCGCCTGTCGTTCCGCTTGCGAGCGTCAGCCCCGTGTTGCCGTTGTTGTAATAAGTGTAGTAAGTCGACACGTATTTCTTGTCCTGCGTATAGACGTTCACGCCCGAGCCGCAGGCCGTGAAATAAAACTTCGTGCTGTTTTCTTCGCTCTGCGTCAGTTCGTTGTCTGGCACATAGACAAACTGTCCAGAGCGCACATTGCGGATGCGGTAGAGAATCGGGTCGTTCACGTTCGTCGTGACCACCACCGGCATCGCCAGTCCCGTCCGTTCCCAATATTCTCCTTGTTTGTTCACGCCGCTCAGTCCGCTCAGCGCGTCTTCGTCTCCCGTCGTTCCCCCCGTGTTGACCACCTGGTTGCCCTGTTCGTCATAGAGTTGGAAGAACCCATTGTCGGTGCTTGCCGAAGAATACGTGCCGAGCAAGTAAGAACCATCCGTGCGGAGGTTGAAATATTGCCCCGGTGCCCCAGCATTTTCAATGATGAGCATGCCCGTTGTCGTCTCCGTCAGCGTCCAAACGGCGTAGTTGTCGTCGGCCGTATTAGAGAGCTGTATGCCCTTGGCCGTGTATTGTCCTGTGTCGTTCGTCAGCTTCCCGCTTTTATACACCATATACTGTCCCGTCGCGGCATTCTTCATCGTGAAACCCGCGCCCTTGACAGAGAGCACCCACCAGGCATCTTCGGGCACCGCCTCCAGATTCGTGGCATAATAGAGAAACGCTGCGGCGTCGTGCTTCTCTCCGAGCACAACACATCCGTTGTCATATCTCTGGCAGGTGATGCGGTATTTCGCGCCGTCCTTGATGGTCGTGACGGCCTGCGAAACCATCGCCAGGCATAAAAGAGAGAATAAGAGTAAAAATCTTTTCATTTATTTGAGTATGAAGGTTGTAGATTCTTATGCTGCCCCTGAAGGGTAGGGTGTTCAAAATTTAGAAAAATTAAGTAGATGGAGATTGTGCGGAAAAAGCCTTGTCTGCGGCCCTGGGCGGGCTGAAAGCCCAACAAGTCCAGAGCCCAGGGCATCGCCCTGGGTGCCGTGTTCCCATTCCCTACGCCCTGTAAGGGCAAAAGTAAAAGCCAACCGTTCGCCCATACTTTTGCCCTTACAGGGCGTAGGCGTTTATGCATTGATACCCAGGGCGTTGCCCTGGGCTGATGACTGACTGCCCTTTCAGGGCGCTCCTTTTGCGCTTTGTTCGTTTTATCATGTGCGTATGCTTTGCCACTTTTTTATTTGGCTCAAAATCGCACAGAGATTTTTCTGTATTTTTGACACCCAACCTTGGCGGTTTCAGTTTCAGGGCGTTAAGTTACGAAAATAAGGCAGAGCGACAAAGGGAATGGCGGGAAAATGTGAACGCGCCGCCGAATCTTACCGCGTTTTGTCGCATTCTATAAAATAATTATCAACACCTATTTATCACCAAACCGCCACCTTCTTTCCCCCCACCAGATAGATGCCAGGCGCAAGTCCGTCCACCTGCATCAGCGACCGGGAGAGATTAACGGTTTGCACCAATCGTCCGCTCATGTTATGGATTCTGACCATTGTCGGCTTCGTGGCGTGGAGCGTGATGCAACCCCTTCCCCCTGTGGCGTCAACAAACGAGTCGTTGGTCAACGGTTGTTGTATGCCGTTGATGATAGGAGAGTAATCATATTGTTGGTCAAGATGTTGGATGCGTTTCTCAATCCATTCCTTGACATATCCGAGGCTGTCGGCGATGCTCTTGTGTTGAGCTCCCCACCGTTGCGCCTCGCGTTTGTCGGCACCGCTCTGCGAAAGCAAGTCACCATAGTCGAGAAAACGGCCGATGAGACTTTCGGCAGACACCCCTTCGTTGCGCCATTCTGCGTAACGCACCTTCAAGTCCCTGGTCCAGTTCCATCTGATGCTCCTGTTCAGACGATAGAAGAGCGTGTGATGCAACATGTATTCCGCATAATCGTTGTCGGGCGTCGTCGTTTCGTCTTTCTTGCTGTCCCAGGTGCTGCCCCAGGTGGCATCAAGGTCCCAGGGCGTGAGCCCCAACATTTTGCTGCATTCAGAACCCCTCTGGTCGTAGTTGAAGTAATACATATTCTTGCCGCGGTTGTCCTTTGCCAAGATAATTTCCGCGAAGAGATAATAGTCGCGAAGGACGGGGTAGTCAAAAAACGCATCCACCTCCTCATCAAAAGCTTCATCGTTGGCCGTTGCCACGAAGTTGACCGCGTTCCAGAGCGGCCCCCAGTCAATTCGTTCCTTTTCCCAGTCGGGATATTTAATTTCATATCCAGCCCATCCTTCCCGTTTCAAGTTGTTATAGTAGGCCGAGGGCGCTTTCTGTGGATAAGTGTTGGCATCGAAATCATGCCCCATAAACACCTCATACGTCCAGTTGACAGCCTTGTAGAGCGTGCTGTGGATGGTGTCGAGCGAGAGGTACGCGCCATTCTCATCCCTCTTTGCCGCCACAAATTTCTTCAGCTTCAGCTGCTTGCGGTCAATTTTCTCCGTCATGCAGTAGAGCCCGTGGTAGCGTCCGTTGCAGATGACCTCCACAAACCTTCCCCGCGTTCCCGTCTTAGCCTTCTTCTCCCATCCCTTTCGGCGGTGGTAAGGCTGCGTGGCGATGTCGTTCCAGAGGTCGGTCGACACGCGGTTGCGCATACACACATCGTCGTTATACATGGCGTCGAGAATCCAGTTGTTGTCATTCCTCAGTCCGAAAAACTCATGATCGAGCGAATTGCCCTCCGCATCATATAGTTTCACGGCGAAACTCTTCTTCGGATACATCGTTGACGACGCGCCGCGGTAGCGAAATCCAGCATTCATCACGGCGTCATACCCATCCTCGTTAGGGTCTGTCACGCGCAACCTCCCCATCACGTAGGAATCCGTGTTACACTTCTTCGCGCTGACTTCAACGACAGGCAGAAACGTCATGTTGAGCGGCGCCGAGGCCACAATCTCCTCGCCATTTCTGAGAACATCAATCGTGGCTGGCATTTTGCAGTCAATATTCTTGAGGCAGACGCGCCCATCGTTGCCAACGACCTGTCCGCAGATGCGCAACGAGAGCCCCTCAGCATCCCCTGCGTAGCTATGGACCAGTATGTGTTCAGCAACCAGGCGTTTGCCAAGACGATGGATAAGAAATTCGTCAACCTCATCGTTGACATGCGCAGCAAAGAAGGCCGCGAACTGGCTAAGAAATATGGCGTGCGCAGCTATGCCTACTATCTCGTGCTCGACGCTCAGGGCAACGTGCTCCAGCGCATCCAGGGTGGCAGCAAGCTCCCCGATTTCCTCCAGAACCTGGAACTCGCACTCAGCCCAAAGACTTCGCTCGCTGGCACGGAGGCTAAATACAAAAGCGGAAAATATTCGCGACAGGAACTTTTCAACTATCTCAACGCTCTGCGCGTGGCAGGACTTGATTCCACATGGCGCGCCGTCGCTCCAGAATACATGAAGGGGATGGCGTGGGCCGACTATACGAAGAAGGGCAACTGGATGTTCACGAGCGTCTATCGCAACCGCAATAATGAGTTCTATCCTTATTTCCTCAACAACAAGCAGGCGTTTCTCGCCAACAACGAGTTGTTGCAGGTCAACAATAAATTCGAGTCGATGCTCACGCCGGCGCTCCTCAGCTATGCCTGCGGCGATGTGGCCTACGACAAGGCCGACGTTGAAAGCTATCGACGCGACCTCCACACCTTCAATATGCCGGATTCTTGCGCCTGCCTCGTACTCTGCGACATCGCCGATTTGCGCGGACAGGGACGCATCGCCGACCTCATCAACTATATGAAGACCTCTGGCCGCTACCTCGACAAATATTACGGCATCCGCGCCAACATCGAGCAGACGTTTAAATTTCCCAATGCCACGGCAGAGGAGAAAAAGGCGCTCCTCGCTTATTTGCAGGAAGCCGTTAAGCGCGAAGAAGGCACCAAGGTGGGCATGCGCCTGCGTAGCTTCGTGGAGTCGCTGGCCAATGCTGGCAAGGGCATCACGTTTGCAACAGGAACGGTTGCCGACATCCTTGCCAAGGCCAAGGCTGAGGGCAAAATGGTGTTCCTCGATTGCTACACCACTTGGTGTGGTCCTTGTCGCGTGATGTCCAACACCATCTTCACCAAAAACGAGGTGGGAGAATATTTCAATAAGCATTTCGTTTCCTACAAGCTCGACATGGAGCGCGGGGAAGGTCCAGCACTGGGCAAGAAATATGGCGTGAAGGCTTTCCCGACTATGCTCTTCATGGACGCTGAGGGCAACGTTCGCCACACCATCGTCGGCTCGAAGTCGGCCAACGAGCTCATCGAGGAAGCCAAGACTGCCTTGAAGAAATGATTTTCCGCAAGGTAGGACGTTCAGAATACAGAAAATCTTTGCGCGGTTTTTGGCCAAACAACAAGTGGCAAAGCATGCGCACATGATAAACGA
>ULSU01083027.1_pt1 | contig 39615 bp, 28 predicted proteins | sample 1956941 | NCBI WGS metagenome assembly ULSU01 (sample SAMEA4835715, study PRJEB28245) | human gut metagenome | biome: gut microbiome; material: fecal sample | place: Denmark | collected 2008
GACAGGGCGGCATTCTAACCAACTGAACTACTGGGCCGTTGCGGCGTCTTCTTCAAGCGCCGACTTGTATAGTATAAGAGATAAGGAGAAAAAAGTCAAGGACTTTTTTCTCCTTATCCCCCGCCCTTGTATGGGCGGATATTTCCAATTTCCTTCTTACAGATCATGATCTGCCTGGGTCACTTTCTGCAGGGTGGGTTCCAGGTGTTCTTTCAGTTTGGTTTCCAGTTCTTTCAGGTTCCGGCTGTCAAAATCCATGGACGCATGGAACACGGAATTGATCTTCACCTCTCCGAAAAACTGGTCCCGCAGCCGGTTGTACATGATGATCAGCTGGTCCATCCGCTGAAAATCGGAATAATCGATGAGGATGATGGACCCGTTGATGTGCTCGATGGCATGGGCGGGTTTGATATACAGCTCAAAGGGCCCGATTTTTTCCGGCAGATGGTTGCCGTATTCCCAGGTCAGGATCCCGTGCTCGGCCACCTGTTCCCCCAGGTTCACACTGGTGGGGTCTTCCATGCTGTGGAGGATCCCGGGCAGGTAGGCCCTGACGTTTTTGGCGAACACGTCCCGGTCCTTGTAGATGAACCGGATGTCCCGATAGGAATTCATGCCCATGGTGTGGATCACAATGTAATCGAAAGTTTCCGAGGTGTAGATGATATCCAGTCTGGCCCGGAGTTCCGGAGCCTCATACCGGCAGATGGTGAGCACCTGGCCGCTGATGGTATCCACCAGTTTTTTGGTGAACGGACCCACCTGGTCCGGCAGCTCCCGGATAAAATCCCACTCCCGGGTTTCCTTCTGGATTTCTTCAATCGGTTTGTACCCCATGGCCGGTTACGCCTTCTCCCCGGCTTTGGCGGCATCCTGGGCCAGGAGCTTTTCCAGCCGTCCGCAACTCATTTTCCCTTCGTGGCAGACCCGGTCACTTTCGCAGGTGGGGCCGGCTTTTTCAAAGAGGATGGGCGCCACTTCCTTCACCTGCCGGAGCATTTCCCAGGCCAGGGCACGGATTTCCCACTGGGCCCGGGAGCAGCACCGGAGCTGGAAGAAATGGAGCAGGCTCCGGGCATTCATGGTGACCACGATCTTGGTCTCCGCCGCGTTGGGCAGGATATACCGGGCATCTTCCGCCGGCACCCCCGCCTCCGTCCATTTGTTGTACAAATCCTGAATCTTTCCGCACAGCTCCTCGAATTCTTTTTTGCATTCGGGCCGGGCAGCCAGGGTGGGCGGCAGGATGGTCTCGAAATCATGCTCCTTCACATACCGCTGGCTCTGCTGGCTGTAGGAAGCGATCCGGTGGCGCACCAGCTGATGGGTCAGTACCCGGGATACCCCTTCGATGGCAAAGGTGAAGCTTACATGCTCAAAGGTGGAGGTATGCCCCATCTGGCCCAGCCGGCGTACCAGGCTGGCCACTTCCTGGTCCGTCATTTTGTTTTCCAGTTCCGCCGCCCCGATGGGAGAATAGCAGAGCCGGGCGCTCATGGCCACGGTCCGATCCGGTTCGGGGGTATAGCGGAGCAGTTTTACGTGCATCATTTTCTCTTCTGTTTCCTTTCCTCCTCCATGGCCTGGCGGATCAGTTCAAAGGAACGATCCATCAGGGCCTGGAGCCGGTCTTTCCGGTCCATGAGATACAGATAGCCCATAAGGGCCTCAAAGGCCGTGCCCTGACGGTATTCCCGGACACTGGCGCTTTTGGGCACGGTGCTTTTGGTGTTCCGGCCCCGGCGGGCAATCTGGGCTTCTTCTTCGGTGAGTTCCGGTTCCAGGGCATCCATGGCTTTGGCCTGCATCACTGCAGACACCATCCGGCTGGCCAGATCGTGGAGCACCTGTACATGGCTGCTGACGGGCAGGAGCCGCATCCGCACGTACAGGGAAAACACTGCATCCCCAATATAGGCCAGTTCCACCGGATGGATCAGCCGGGGTTCCGGCATAGTCTGGGTTTCTCCGCAGGTGGCCAGCACATGGTCCAGGAGCCGCTGATACTGTTCGTATCTCACTTTCTCTTCCACCGTACGCCCTGGGGCGTGTCTTCCAGGATGATTCCCTTGGCAGCCAGTTCGTCACGGATGGCATCGGCTTTGGCAAAATCCCGGGCTTTCCGGGCAGCCTGGCGTTCTTCGATCCTGGCGGCGATTTCCGCTTCCTCGTTACTCACCGCGCCCCCTTCTCCGTTGGCAGCCGGCTGGTTTTCCAGGATCCCGATGACCCCGATCATTTCCTTCCAGGCCTTGTCGATCTGTTCCACCAGTTTGCCATCAGGCTTCTTGGCACCGCTGATGATGGCGTTGTGGTATACGTTGATTTCCTTGGCCAGGGCAAACAGGTAGCTGATGGCCAGGGAGGTGTTGAAGTCGTCGCTCATGGCATCGAAGAACCCTTTCCGCAGTTCTTCCACTTTGTCCCGGAGCGCCAGGCTTTCCGCATCCGGCCCCACGGTGATCACCTGCTGGATTTCCCGCAGGTTGTTCTGAGCCGTACGCAGCCGTTCCAGACTCCGTCCCGCTTCCGCCAGCCGTTCCTGGCTGAAGTCCAGGGGACTGCGGTAATGGGTGTTCAGGATGAAATAGCGGATGGTTTCCGGTTCGTATTCCTTCAGCAGATCGTACACGGTCTTGAAGTTGCCCAGGGATTTGGACATTTTTTCTTCATTGATGGTGATGAATCCATTGTGGACCCAGTACCGGACAAAGGGATGGACGCCGGTGGCCCCTTCGCTCTGGGCGATTTCATTTTCATGATGGGGGAAGATCAGGTCGCTGCCGCCGCCATGGAAATCCAGGGTGTTGCCCAGGTATTTGGTGCTCATGGTGGAGCATTCAATGTGCCAGCCCGGCCGGCCTTTGCCCCAGGGGCTGTCCCAGGAAGGTTCTCCCGGTTTGGCGGATTTCCACAGGGCGAAATCCATGGGGTTCTCTTTCCGTTCGTCCACGTCCACCCGGGCGCCGGCCATCATGTCGTCCAGTTTCCGGCCGGACAGTTCCCCGTAATGGCTGAATCTTTCCACCCGGTAGTACACGTCCCCGTCCACCACATAGCCGTAGCCGTTGTTGATGAGCTCCTGGACGGTGTGGATGATGTCGGGAATGTGTTCGGAAACCCGGGGATAGATGTGGGCCCGCTTCACATGGAGTTTGTCCATCACTTCGAAATAAGCCTTGATGTACCGGTTGGCAATCACATCCCAGGTGACCCCTTCTTCATTGGCGGCCCGGATGATCTTGTCGTCCACATCGGTGAAGTTCTGGACATAGGTCACATCGTACCCTTCGTGGTCCAGGAACCGGCGGATGGTATCCCACACCACAAAGGGGCGGGCATTGCCGATATGGGGATGGTTGTAGGGGGTGACCCCGCACACATAGATCCCCACTTTCCCCGGATGGAGAGGAACGAATTCCTCTTTCTGCCGGGTCATATCATTATAAACACGGATGCTCATAGGAAGCTCCTTTCCTTACAGGTTCACGCCGGCTTTGGCCAGGCTGCCCCGGATCCGGGATGCCACACGTTCTTTGCCCAGGAGGGGAATCATTTCCGCCAGTTCCGGTCCGTGCTGGTTGCCGGTGAGAGCCACCCGGACGGGCATGAATACTTTCTTGCCCCCCAGTTTGGTTTCTTTCTGTACGGCCTTGAACAGGGCCTTGGTGGCTGCATGGTCCAGGCCTTCCGCAGCGGCCAGTTTGTCCAGGAACAGGCCCATCACCTGGGGCACCGTTTCTTCCTTCAGGACAGCTTCCGCTTCCGGGGTTTCGAAATCGAATTCATCGGTGAAGTACAGGGCCACTTTTTCAGGGATTTCCTTCCCGAATTCCGCCTGGTCCCGGGCGGTGAGGATGACCTTCTTCAGCCATTCCAGCTTTTCGCCGGTTTCTTCCCCGGTCATGTAGCCGGCTTCCTTCATAAAAGGCACCGCAAAGGCCACATAGTCCTCATCGGACAGCTGGCGCATATAGTGGGCGTTCAGCCAGTTCAGTTTCTTGATGTCGAATACGGCCGGGTTCTTGGCCACATGGTCCAGAGAGAACTGCTGGATCAGTTCTTCCCGGGAGAAGATTTCCTGGTCGGAATTGGGAGCCCAGCCCAGGAGTGCCAGGAAGTTCACAATGGCATCAGGCAGATAGCCCATCTGCCGGTACTGGTCCACGGAGGTGGCCCCGTGCCGTTTGCTCATCTTCTTGTGGTCCGGTCCCAGAATCAGGGAAATATGGCCGAAGGTGGGTTTTTCAAAGCCCAGGGCATCGTACAGCAGCAGCTGCCGGGGGGTGTTGGACAGATGTTCTTCTGCCCGGATCACGCAGTTGACCCCCATCAGGGCATCGTCGATGACCACGGCGTAGTTGTAGGTGGGGATGCCGTCGCTTTTCACGATGACAAAGTCCCCGATGCCGTTGGAATCGAAATGCACATCCCCGCGGACTTCATCATGGACCACGATGTCTTCATTTTCCGGTACCCGGAACCGGATGGTGGGTTTCCGGCCTTCCGCTTCGTAGGCGGCCCGCTGTTCCGGAGTCAGGTTCCGGCATTTGCCCATGTACCGGGGCATTTTCCCCTGGGCGGTCAGGGCTTCCCGTTCCGCTTCCAGTTCTTCCGGGGTGCAGTAGCAGTAATAGGCCTTGCCTTCTGCCAGCAGCTTGTCAGTGTATTTTTTATAAATATCCAGCCGTTCCATCTGGCGGTAGGGGCCGTTGGGACCTCCCACGTCCACGCCTTCATCCCAGTCGATGCCCAGCCATTTCAGGGCAGCCTTGATGTTGGCTTCCCATTCCGGTTTGGACCGGTCCCGGTCGGTATCTTCGATCCGCAGCAGCATGACCCCGTTTTCCTTCCGGGCCAGCAGCCAGTTGAACAGAGCGGAACGGGCGCCTCCGATGTGGAACGGCCCGGTGGGGCTGGGTGCAAAACGTACTTTCAGTTTCTTTTCCATTGTATCTTCCTCCCAAAGGTTTTTATCTTGTAAGACTGGCCACGGCTTCGGCAGCGATGCCTTCTCCCCGGCCGGTAAAGCCCAGTTTTTCCGTGGTGGTGGCCTTTACGTTCACAGCGTCCCGGGGCAGCCCCAGGTCTGTGAGCAGATTCTCCAGCATGGCCGGCTCATAGGGAGCCAGTTTGGGCCGCTGAGCGATGATGGTCACATCCACATTGTTCACCTGCCAGCCGGCAGCGCGGAGTTTTTCCAGCACAGCCGCCAGCAGGTTCCGGCTGTCCGCCCCCAGATAGGCATCATCCGTATCCGGGAACAGCCGCCCGATATCCCCCATGCCGGCCGCCCCCAGCAAGGCATCCATCAGGGCATGGAGCGCCACATCCGCATCGGAATGGCCGTCCAGTCCCTTGTCCCAGGGCACGGTGACCCCGCAGAGGATCAGGGGACGGCCTTCCACCAGACGATGGACATCATAGCCGGAGCCGATTCGAAATTCCATGTTCTTTCCCTCCCTGCGTGCTGCCAGATCCTGGGCCCAGTCCAGGTCTTCCGGTGTGGTGATCTTCCGGTTGTCATAGGAGCCCATCACCAGGGCCACTTTTTTCCGGAGCGCTTCCACCAGGCTGGCGTCGTCGGTTACATCCAGATGCTGCTCCCGGGCCAGAGAAAAGCCTTCCCGGAGCAGGCCGGGGCGGAAAATCTGGGGGGTCTGGACCGCCCACAGACGGCTCCGGTCCAGGGTCCGTTCCACGGATTTTTCCAGGTCCGCCATTTTGATGGTGTCCTTGCAGGGCACTGCCGCCACAGCCGCTCCCGTTTCCCGGGCCTTGTCCCAGACCCGCTGGATCAGTTCCGGATCCGCAAAGGGACGGGCGCCGTCGTGGACCGCCACCCACTGGGTATTTTCCGGCAGTCGGGCCAGGGCATTGGCCACGGAGTACTGCCGTTCTTTCCCGCCGGTGACGATGTTCCAGGACAGGTTCGGGAACTGCCGGGGCTGCCATTCTTCCAGCAGCTGCCGGGCCCCCTCCTCTTCTCCCGGGGCCACGGCCACCAGGGCCAGATCCAGGCCGGGCACCTGGCTCATCTGGTGCAGGCTGCGGACCAGGATGGGGATGCCACGGATACAGGCGTAATTTTTATTATACCCCAAACCCAGCCTTTTTCCCATACCTGCGGCGGCAATGATGCAAACCAATTCGTTGTTCATCCCATCATTCCTTATCTTATTTCAGTTTGGCAAAGATCATCCGGCCGGCAGAAGTCTGGAGCACGGAGGTTACAGTCACCGGAACGGTGAAGTTCACACAGCGTTTGCCCCCTTCCACTACCACCATGGTCCCGTCATCCAGGTACCCGATGGCCTGGCCCGGTTCCTTGCCTTCCTTGGCCAGATAGATCTGGAGTTCTTCCCCGGGCAGGACGGACTGTTTCAGGGCATTGGCCAGGTCGTTGATGTTCAGCACCCGGACTCCCTGGATTTCCGCCACCTTGCTCAGGTTGAAGTCGTTGGTGGCCACCATGCCGCCCCGCTCTTTGGCCAGACGGACCAGTTTGGTATCCACTTCCGTAATGTCGTCATAATCCTTCTCTGCGATTTCCACTACCGCATTCTTGTCTGCCTGGATGGCCCGGACGATGTCCAGTCCCCGCCGGCCCCGGTTCCGTTTCAAGGTATCCCCGGAATCAGCGATTTTCTGGAGTTCTTCCAGGACGAATTTGGGGATCACGATGACCCCTTCCAAAAAGCCCAGGCGGATCACATCCAGGATGCGGCCGTCGATGAGAACGCTGGTATCCAACAGTTTATAAGTGCGGGAAGCATTCCGAGCATTGGTTTTCCGGGTATTGTCCTTGTTCCGGGCAAACCAGACTCGATTGAAGAATAAAAGGATATCCTCGCGTTTGTTCAAAGCCACTTTGGCCCCGATGATGGCCCCCATGATGCTGAAGATCAGGGAAATATAGGGCCCCACAATGGGCAGCCGGGAAAAGGCCGTCCCCAGCAGGGTGGCCACGATCAGCCCGGTAATCACTCCGATGGACAGAACAAAGATGTCCCCGGTGGGCAGATCAGCCAGATAGGAAGCCAGGATTTCGGAATAATGGAGGGTGTAATGGATCAGGGGCGTGGCGGCTGCTTTGCCGATATAGCCGAAGATCAGGGCACCGATGATCCCCATGATCAGATTCAGGGGCGTCACTCCCAGAAAGCCCAGTTTCAGGGTATCGGAAGACACAAATTCACCCAGCAGAGGGGTCGCGATTTCCATAAGGAAAACACCCAGGGCAGCGAAAATCAGGATAATGACAAATTTGATGATTTTTTCAACCATAGTTTCACCTCCTTGTATAATATTCTAAACTTTATTGTACAATAATACGAAAATAAAGAAAAGAGATTGCAACAGAAATTGGAAGAAAGTGTAAAAAATGGGATGCACTTCTCGTGCACCCCTTTCAGACAAATTGATCCAGCCACTTTTCACTTTTTTCTTCGTCCACGCTTTCCACCAGCATGAATTCGCTGAGGAGGATCTGCTTGGCGGTGGTCAGCAGCCGCCGTTCTCCGGCGGACAGTTTCTTTTCCGTTTCCTGTACGGCCAGGGTCCGGACCACATCGGCCACTTCAAAGATGTCCCCGGTCTTCATTTTATCCACGTACATGTTGTACCGGCGGTTCCAGGTGATTCGCTTCATCTTGTTTTCCGGGCGGGCCTTCAGCACATCCTCCACCTTGGGGAGGATGGCTTTGTTCACAATGGGGCGGAGCCCGATTTTATCCACATTGACTTCCGGGATCAGGACCTTCATATCGCTGAGCAGCATCTTCAGTACGAAATAATTCACCGGATGGCCGTCGATCTGCTTCTGCTCCACATTCTTTATCACAGCTGCCCCATGCATGGGGTACAGCACCTTGTCTCCCACTGTAAACATTCTGCTACCTCCTTACGTACAGAGTCGATACAACAACTACAACTGTATTTATTGTAGCACGGAAGAAGCAGGAAGTCAAATTTTTAGATTATAACACTTATCTTATGTTCCTGTCAACGTTTTTTTGTGAAAAATCAGGTGCCGTTTTCACGACTCCTGATATCATTCCTTGTCCGTCCCCTGCAAAGGACGGTGGTGGAGTTCGGCCAGAGGCCTTGTACTTATCTCCGTTCCTCACATTCCGCACTGCTCTCTTATCCGTTCCAGCCTGTCATCGGTGGCAGGATGGTCGGAGAGCATTTTCCCGAAGAACCCCAGCTGGGGACTGTGGTACAGGCTGTCCAGTTTGGCCAGGCCGCTGTACAGTTCCGGTCCCAGGCCCAGCTGGCAGGCGTAGGCATCGGCGGCATATTCATCCTGCCGGGAGCAGTACCGGTTGAACAGGGTGAGAGGCCACCCCAGGAGCCAGTTCCCCAACCGGAGGATGAAGTTCATCACAATACAGAAGAACACCAGGATGAACCCCAGGATGGGGATGAACTGGAGCACCGTCAGAAGGGCCAGGAACAGGCTGTAGATCCGGAAGCAGGCCCGGTTGGCTGTGGACATGCCACAGAGCAGCAGCAGCTTCCAGGTGTGCCCCTTCTGCAGGTGACCCATTTCGTGGGCCAGGATCCCGGACAGTTCCTCTACCGTAAAATACTGGAACATGGGCTCGTTGACAATGATGTTGTTGTCCCCCAGGGCACAGGCGTTGAAGGATTTTTCCGGGTTCACATACAGGTGAAAGGTTTCCCCCTGGAGCCCGCCCCGTTGGATCACCGGTTCCAGGGCCTGTTCCAGCACCTGTTGGTAAGGTCCCCGGGCGGATTTCCAGCCGCTGGTAAAGATCATCACCCGCTGGAAAAAGGGAAGCTGCATCAGCAGCCCCGGTACCAGGATCAGCACCGTCATCAGCCATTCCTGCCACCCGGGATTGGCATCCAGGGTGCGAATGGTCTGGGGCGGCAGCAGGAATGCCGCCAGCAGCAGGAAGAACGGGCTCCACAGGGACAGGAGCATATAGTTGACAAAAAAGGATACGATCATCAAAAGGGCGCTCACAGCGTGGACCTCCTTTTTTACAGACAGGGGCGGGCCGCCCGGCGTGCGGCCCCTACAGATCCCCCACTCCGTAGGGATTCCACGCCGGGGAACCCGCCCTAAACTGGTCCCTCATGGGTAAATGGTTTTATTTATATTCCTCCGCCAGTTTCTTGAACAGGGGCAGGGATTTTTTGATGGTATCATGGCTGATGCAGTAGCTGGCGCGGAAATAACCCGGACAACCGAAATCCGTCCCCGGCACCAGAAGCAGATCGTACTTTTTGGCCCGTTCACAGAAGGCGTAATCGTCCTCTTCCAGGCATTTGGGGAAAAGGTAGAAGGCCCCCTGGGGCTTCAGCACGGTGAATCCGGCTTCTTTCAGGCCCTGGTACAGCAGCTGGCCGTTCCGTTCATAGGGCGCTATGTTGGAGGGTTTCCCGGCGCACCGGGCCACCACCAGCTGCCACAGGGACGGAGCATTCACATGGCATTCCACCCGGGCAGCCCCGGCAATGGCGCCGAACACTTTGGCAAAATCTGCCACTTCATTGGGCACCACGATGTACCCGATCCGTTCCCCGGGCAGGGAGAAAGATTTGCTGTAGGAATAGCACACCAGGGTATTTTTGTAGTACAGGGGAATGTAAGGCACCTGGATATCCCCATAGACGATTTCCCGGTAGGGTTCATCGGCGATGATGAAAATGGGATGGCCGTATTCCTTTTCCTTCTTTTCCAGCACCGCGGCCAGATTTTTGATGGTTTCTTCCGAATACACCACCCCGCTGGGGTTGTTGGGAGAGTTGACGATGACCCCTTTGGTGTGGGCATCCACCAGTTTTTCAAAGGCGTCGAAATCGATCTGGAAATCTTCCGTCCGGGCCGGCACCACTTTCAGGCTGGCTCCGGTGGATTCCACAAAGCACCGGTATTCCGGGAAGAAGGGAGCAAAGGCGATGAAGTTGTCCCCCGCTTCCGCCAGGGCCTTGAAGGAGATGGTAATGGCCGCTGCAGCACCGCCCACCATAAACAGGTTGGCCCCGGTGAAATGGGTGCCGAACCGGCGATTGATGTCTTTGGCCAGGGTTGCCCGGACTTCCGGTTTCCCGGGAGCCACCGTATAGCTGTGGATGGCCTGGGGCGGCAGTTCGTTCATGATGTCGATGACCGCATCCTTGATATAGTCCGGCGCCGGCACATTGGGGTTGCCCAGACTGAAGTCGCAGATGTTCTCCGCCCCCACCTCTTTGGCCCGTTTCTGGCCGTATTCAAAAATGGTCCGGATGGTGGATTTTTTGGAACCCAGTTCATACATTTTTTCGTTTACCATAAGATCACCTGTGTTTCTGTGTGTATTGGTATCATTATAGCATAAAAAAAGAGCCGTTGCTTATGCAACAGCCCTTCTCTCTTTTCTCTCAGCCCAACAGGGATTTCACCATGGCGTTGACCCGCTGACCGCTGGCCTGGCCTTTGGTCCGTGCCATGACGGTGCCCATGACCTTGCCCATATCCTTCATGGATTTGGCGCCGGTCTTTTCAATGGCTTCCGCTACAATGGCCTTCAGCTCTTCGTCACTGAGCTGCTGAGGCAGATACTTCTTCAGCACTTCGATTTCCTGCTGATTTTTCTCCACCACATCAGGACGGTTGGCATCCTTGACCTCTTTGATGGTATCTTCTCTCTGTTTGACTTCCTTCATGATGACAGCCAGAACGGCGTCATCCTTCAGTTCTGTCTTTTCGTCAATTTCTTTGTTCCGAATGGCAGCCCATACCATACGCAAAACGGCCAGCCGAAGCTTGCCGTTTTCCCGGTCTTTCATGGCCTGTTTCATATCGGTTTGCAGAATCTCTCGTAAAGACATCTTCCACGCCCCCAAATCAAGTCAATGAAGATTATCTGGATTTGCGTTTTCTAGCAGCTTCAGACTTCTTTTTCCGTCTTACGCTGGGTTTTTCATAATGTTCGCGTTTTCTCACCTCGGACAGAACGCCAGCCTTCTGCGTGGCCCGTTTGAAACGGCGCAGAGCGCTGTCCAAAGATTCGGTTTTGCCTACTCTGATCTCAGTCATCTATATCCCTCCCTCCACGATCTCTTTCGGGAAGTGTAATTTAACATTAACACCTAGCCATTATACCGTAAAAACGCAGTCTCTGTCAACAGAAAATCTGCTGTTTTCTCAGCAGGGCGGCCAGCCCAGTTCTTTTCCGCCTAAAATGTGGAAATGCAGATGGGGCACGGTCTGTCCCCCTTCCACGCCGGTGTTCACCACAACGCGGAATCCTTTTTCGGCAATGCCCAATTTCCTGACGATTTCGGGCAGAACCTTTTTCACATGGACCAGGATCTCAGGGGATGCGGTGAGGATGTTCTCCGTATGTTCCTTGGGAATCACCAGCACATGGACCGGCGCCCCGGGATTCAGATCGTTGATCACGATCACCTGGTCATCTTCGTAAACCCGTTTGCTGGGAATCTCCCCGGAAACGATTTTGCAGAATACGCAGTCAGTCACAGTCTCACCCCCTGTTCATGGAATCCCTTATATTATACCACCCTTCAGCCCGTCCTCAAAGAGATTTTCCAGCCGAACGGCAGAAATTTTTCCCTTCATGTTTTCCGGGCTGTCCGCGTACACCCGCACATAACCGGGAGTCAGTCCTTCCCACAGGCCGTTGTTTTTGTTCCGGCGTTCCCAGAGCACGGTGCTTTCCTGACCGATCTGTTCCTTCCGGTAGGCCAGATTCCCTTCCCGGTCCACCTCTTCCAGCCGGTGGACCCGTTCCTGTTTTTCCTGGTTGGAGATCTGGTCCGGCATCACCGCTGCCGGGGTCCCCTTCCGCTGGGAATAAGGGAAGATGTGGATCTTGCTGAACCGGCACTGGCGGATGAAGTCCAGGGAAGCCTGGAAATCTTCTTCCGTCTCGCCGGGGAAGCCCACGATCACGTCCGTGGTAATGGCCACATTGGGCACCAGGCTCCGGATCTTTTCCAGCAGCTGGGCGAATTTGGCCGTATCATAGGGACGGTGCATCCGGGCCAGGGTGCTGTCGCAGCCGGCCTGGAGGGGCAGATGGAGATGGGCGCACAGCCGGGGCTCCCGGGCCATCAGGTCCAGCAGGGCATCTTCCACTTCCACGCTTTCCAGGCTGCCCAGCCGCAGCCGGGGCACCTGGGGCTCGGCGGAAAGGGCCGCCTTCACCGCATCGGAAAGATGGGGACCGCCGGGGATTTCCTTGCCGTAGCAGCCCAGATGGATACCGATGAGGACGATTTCCTTGTACTGTTCCGCCGTCAGTTTGGCCACTTCTTCCCGGATGTTGTCCAGGGACCGGGAACGGAGATGGCCCCGGGCATAGGGGATGATGCAGTAGGCGCAGTACTGGTCGCACCCTTCCTGGATCTTCAGGAAGGCCCGGTTCCGGCTGGCATCCACCGCCGCATCCAGTTCTTCGAATTCCCGTCCCACCGGCAGGTCGTGGACCGCATTGATGGGGGCTTCGTCCGGGCTTTCTCCCAGCCGTTCCCGGACCAGTTCCACCACTTTGCTCCGGTCCTGGTTGCCGATGATCAGGTCCACCCCGTCGATGTGGACCACTTCGTCCGGAGAAGTCTGGGGATAGCAGCCGGTGACCACGATCAGAGGCTTGGGATCCCGCCGGGCCGCCCGGTGGATGATTTTCCGGCTTTTGCTCTGGCCCATGTTGGTGACCACGCAGGTGTTGATGAGACAGATGTCCGCCGGCTCTTCAAAATCCACGATCTGGAACCCGGCATCCCGGAAGAGTTTTTCCATGGATGCGGTATCCGACTGGTTCACCTTGCATCCCAGTGTATAAAAAGCGATTTTCTTCATGCTGTGTTTTCCTTATCCTCCCAAATTCCCTGTTTCGTACATAATGGCCGTCAGGGTGGCCAGAGCCGCCGTTTCCGTCCGCATGATCCGGGGCCCCAGACTCACCGAATGCCAGCCCAGTTCCTGGGTCAGGGCGAACTCGTCCTTGGAAATGCCCCCTTCGGGGCCGATCAGGAAGGCGATGGATCGGGCGTCCTTGTGGGCTGCCAGCACCTCCCGGATGCCCCGGGTATCTTCCACTTCATAGGCCACGATCTTCAGTTCCGCCGGGCACTGGGTCACAATGTCCCGGAATTTCGCCGGCAGGGCCACCTGGGGAATGATGTCCCGCTTGCTCTGCTTGGCCGCCGCTTCGGCGATTTTCTGCCACCGTTCCTGTTTTTTGGCCGCCTTGGCCGGATCCACCTTCACCACGGAATGGTCCATGATGGCCGGGCGGATCTCCGTGACCCCCAGCTCGATGGCTTTCTGGATCACCCATTCCAGTTTGTCCTGTTTGGGCAGCCCCTGGATCAGGGTCACCTTCACCGAAGGTTCATGGCTTTTTTCCAGGGTCTCCACCAGGGCCAGGTCTACCCGGTTTTCTCCGAAGCCGGTGATTTTCATCACTGCCGCCACCTGGTCCAGGCTGACGATCTGGAGCTGTTCCCCCAGCTTCATCCGGAGCACATGGGTGATGTGATGGGCGTCCTGCCCGTCGATGGACATGGTTTCCCCGAAATCCCGGGGTACAAAGAACCGGTACACGTCAGTCTTCCTTTCCCATGGTCACGGCGCACCAGCCCGCCTTCCGTTTCACATCCAGGAAGGTGAAGCCGTTTTCCTTCGCCGCTTTTTCCACATCCGGCAGCCGTTCCTCGATGATGCCGCTGGCCAGGAACCGGCCGTTCTGCCGCAGCTTCACCGCCACTTCCGGCAGCACCAGGATGATGATGTCCGCAATGATGTTGGCAATGATCAGGTCTGCCTGGCCCGGGGTGCCATCCAAAAGGTTCCCCTGGTTCACGGTGACCCGGTCGCTGAGGCCGTTCTGGGCAATGTTCTCCCTGGCCACTTCCACGGCCTTTTCATCGATGTCCACCGCGTGGATGGTTTTGGCTCCCAACAGAGCTGCTGCCATGGCCAGGATGCCGCTGCCGGTGCCCACATCGAACACTTCACAATCCGGCGTCACCAGTTCTTCCAGCCGCTGGATGCACATGCTGGTGGTGGCATGGGTGCCGGTGCCAAAGGCCATGCCCGGATCCAGGGCGATGACTTTTTCCTCTCCCTGGGGTTCGTAGGTTTCCCAGGAAGGTTTGATCACGATTTTCTTTCCCACTTTGGTGGTGTGGAAGTACTGTTTCCAGGTGTTGGCCCAGTCCTTTTCACTGATCTGCCGGAACAGGGTGGGCCCGAAGCGGAATTTCCCGATCCGTTCTTCAATGGTCTGGAGGCCCTGTTCGATGGCATCCAGTTTTTCCTGGAGCTGGTCATTTTCCGGATAGTAGGCGGAAACGGTAACCACCTCCGTATTTTCCTGATGGGGAATGTCGCAGAGTTCCCAGGTGGCGCTTTCCCGCAGCTGGTTCAGCAGCAGCGGGTCTTCGATTTCCACCCCGTTCCGGGCCCCCACTTCCCGAAGCAGATCCGCCACGGCTTCCACAGCCTCATGGGTGACTTTTATACTCACTTGCAGCCAAGATTCCATATGTAACGCTCCTTTGTACAGATATCGTATTATTATACCATATTGTGAGGAAAGAAAAAGGGGGTGTGGAAAATTTCCACACCCCGGTCGCGGGTCGCGACCCTTATTCAATTGAATCTCACATACACTGCCTTCAGGTCTTCCAGCCCCAGGCCCATTTTCTGGAACCCGGTGTGGAGGGCGGCTTCGGACAGTTCTTCGTTTTTCTTCGGGTCCCCTGCTTCCAGCAGCTGGCGGGCTGCTGCATCCACTGCATGGATGTTCAAGGAGACGCCGTTGTACACCAGCCGGTAGGTCCCGTCCCCGCCCGGCAGGGTCAGGGTGGTGGTGTATTCCCGGTGCTGGGTCTCAGGCTGATCCGGTTCCGGCAGCCGCATGCCGCTGGAGGTGATTTCCACCTTCTCCGGCATGCTTTCCACGTCAAAGGTCCCGTAATTGGTCACTTTGCCGTCCAGCACTTTGAAGAAGGGGATGGATTTCTTTTCCCGGTACCAGGTCCGTCCACCGTCCCGGTGTTCTTCTTCCCCACGGAAATCGTCCATGGAAGGTTCTTCCACTTCGCCTTTCCCTTCGGGCACCGGATTGGGTTTCTCCGGGGTGATGTCCGGTTTCACAGGTTTGTCCACCGGGGTGATGGTCACAGCAGCATCCCCGCCCAGGATGTTGTAGTTCTTCAGGAAGTCCAGATACTGATTGGTGGTTTCCGTAGTGAACTCATACTGCCCGGGAGCGTTGGTGTAGGAGTTGTTGTCCAGGTAGGCGTTGCCGTAGGACCCGTAGTTAAACTTCAGGTCAGATACGTTCTTTTCGTCTCCGTTGGTGAGCCCCTGCACGCCAGAAGTGGTGAACTTCACGGTGCCAAAAGGCGTGGTCACGTCTTTGGTAGTAACGGTCAGGTCCGCCCTGTTGACGATGATGCCCCCTTTGATGGTGACTTTGTAGTTCTTGCTGGCATCGGTCGTCCCATCTGCATGGACGATCCCGCCGCCGCTGAATGCCAGGTCATCCTCGTAGGTTCCGACATCCGCCGTGGTCCGGTTGCCTTTGTTGGTCTCATATTTACCGCCAGCTTTGGGAGCCATTTTCAGGCCGTCCGTAGAAATCTTGTCCCCATTGACAAGACCCGGAACAACAACCTCTTTGAAAGAGCGGTCCTTTGAACCATAAGTCTGGACCATCTCGTTGTCCACGGTGACTTCCACAGGAGTCAGGGTGACTATCCCTGCATTCCGGGTCTTCACATTGTAGTTGGTGATGAATTGATTGGTCAGCGCGGTTTTGATTCCATAGTCTCCCACATCTTTGGTATAGGACTTGCCGTCCTTAGTGTACACAGCGGGAGAACTGTTTTTAATACCGATATCGGTACGAATAGAATCTTCCTTCTTTTCATCCCCATTGACCAATCCAGTCAGGGTATTCCGTTCCTTACTGTCCAGACCATCCAATACTCCCTGGGCATCCCCATAGAATTTGGTAAGATCATTGCTGTCCACGTAAAGATCAACCCGGTTCAGCTGCTCTTTGCCGACAGTACCCGTTTCAACCTTATAGTTCTGCAGTTCAGAGGTATAGTCGGCTTTGATTTCATATCCGCCATCTTTCACATCATTGGTCCGGGTCCCGTTATCCACCAGCGCATCAGATTTCACAGAAATGTTCAGCGCATCCCTGATTTTATCTGCATCATCGCCATTGACGGTTTTCTTATCGCTGTCTTTCACGTGGAAAGAAGCAGACTTGTCCAAATCCGCCTTGACACCGGTTACATCGCCATAGTCTTTGCTGCCGCCAGTGGTATCGATGACCAGAGTGGCCTTGTTCAGGGTCACATTGGCATTCTTCACGGTAACATCGTAGTCATCATGGTCCAGAGAACCCTTGGCTGTAACAAGCAGATCATACCCTCCCTCCTTCACATCATTGGTCGGTTTCCCATCTTTATCATAGGCATCGGTGGAATAGGACAGCTTCAACTGTGTCAGCAGTTCGTCCCCATTATCCCCATTCACCGCCGTATTGAAATGGCTGGTATAGCTGGTATTGACTGTGCCGTAGTCCGTGGTCACTTTATCCGTGTCCACCGTGGCTTGGGCCCGTTCCAGTGTCACTGTAGAATTATTGACCATCACGTCATAGTTCTTCAGTTCCTTGGTATTGGCAACGTCCAGCTCGTAGCTGTCATACTCCTTCCCATCGCTTGTGTACTTCACATGATTGGTCCGGTCATACGTCCCGTTCCCATTGCTGTCCTGATAAGCATCGGTCTTATACGTCAGCTTCAGATCAGAAAGCAGTTGATCCGCATCATCTCCATTCAGAGCTTTTGTAGAATCATCCAGCCTGCTGGTATAGGATTCATCCACTGTACCATAGGTGGTGGTCTTCCCATCCGTATTCACGATGAGCTTAGCCTTGGCCACATCAATGGTCCCGGTGGTAGTCAAATCGTAGTTGTCAGCGATATTGACTTCATTTCCGTTGGCGTCTTTGATCTTCAGACTATCAAAGGAAACAGAGTTCTCATAGGTTCCAAAGTCAGCCGTATTCCGGCCTTTCTGATTGTCCGTATACTTACTGCCGGATTTGACGGAAGTATCATAGGTGACCGTACTGCCATCTGCAATATTTGTCTGGGTATCCTTCCAGTTCTTGATCGTGCCGTCCGTATCTCCATAAGTCTGGGTTCCAGTGCCGGTAATGCTGGCCTTCCGTTTCACGATTTCCAGGGTGGCATTTTCGTTTTTGAGCACATAGCCATCCTTAGCGGTAGCGCCGTTCAAATTGACATTCAGGTCATAGACGGCATTTTTCCCATCAGACCCACTCTTTTCAGTGGCTGCGTGAGTCCCGCCCGTACGGGTAGCCGTACCGACAGCACCATCTGCACCATTTTCCCCCACACTGGTTACGGTGATGCTTTGCCCTTCAGGGACGGAAATATAGTTGGTATATTCTTTTTCCTGGAAAGCATCGGTGAATTCGTTGACATTGTGGAGTTTTCCGTCCACCCCGGTAAATTCTTCCCGGTTCATCATATAGTCCGGAAGTTGTTTGGTTACGTCATCTCCATAGGTTTTGACCTTGTCTTCCACATAGAGCGTAATGGTCGGCGTAGTCTGGAAGATGAATTTGTTCTCATCGGAACCATTGGCCGCAAACTTGGTGGAATTCGAAGTCCACTGAGCATCTGTTCCGCTGTTCAGGTTCTTTTTAAAGGTATTTTGTTCCGGGGAAGCACTGTAGATCTTCCATTTGCCCTGGGTATCAATAGCCTTCGTGCTAGTAGTCTCATTCACGAATTTGCTCTTTTTCCCCTGAGCATCAATTACTACAGCATCATTGGCCCTGCTGGCTGCTTTCAACACACCGCCGTTGGTATTTTTCCCATTGTAGTCCACCCCATCACCCAGGGTGATGGTGCCTTCGGTGCCGGTGGAAGTCAGCTTGATTTTGCCGCCTTTTCCGTCTGTCCGGGAGCTGGTTTTTCCATTGGGATCCGTAGAAGCATTGACTTCGATTCCATGAACGGTCAAATTGCCAGCAGAGTTAATGGTTACATTGTCCAGATAGTCGCTAAAGGAAGAATCCGTATTCCTGGTGGCTTCTACATCGGTGCCGCCGGAATGGATTTCGCCGCCTACGGTTACCTCACCACCATTGATATATATACCATGATCCGCATAAATGGTACCGTTATTGTATTTTGTAGCAGTATTTTGGGTGTTGCCGGTAGTCACAGAACCAGAACCGGCATCAATCTTGACCGTATCCAATTCAACAGATTTGCCGATATCGCCTTGAAGCGTAACGGCTCCGCCGCTGGTCTTGATATTCAGGCTGGAGTTGTACAGGTTGGTTTCCTGGACGAAGCCTACGGTGGTTCCCCCATCAATAGCGGCATCATCCCAGGCATTATTGTTGCCATAGCCCACGGTCAAAAAGGGAGAGCTATTGTCCGGCTGTCCGCCGCCACTCCAGCTGGACCACTTGGTATAGCCATAGACCTGTTCCCCATAATTGGACTTTTTAAGATCTTTGTTCCAGTAAGATTTACTGGTGTCCCAGAATTTTGTTCCCTTCGTCCCGTTTTCATTGGTGACAAGCCCTTCGGGCCCGGTCACCCAATAGAATCCGTCCTGATGGCTGGGATCGGCCGGATACTGGGAATAGGGATTGGTATTTTTATCGTTGGTCTTGTTGCGCACACCGGACCCCATGCCACCGACCCAGAGGGTTTTCTGGGAGTTGGGAGTGGAGAGGGAGTTCTCCAGTGCCGTAGTAATGGTAGCCAGATAGCTGTCCCCGGGATTGGCACCAGTACCGGATTGGGCCAGTTTTTCACTGGCAAACCAGTTATGGGCAATGAGCGCACGGATGTCACTTTTCAGCGTTTCCATTTTGGTGGCATCATTTTTAATCGTATCATAGGTCACCAGATTGGTCTTTGCATTGGTGTTGCCGTTGGCATATTTTACTGCATAATTCTCCGGCTCCGTCCGCCGGTAATAAATCAGCCATTCATTGATGGACATCTGGGAAGTTTCCGGAGTAGTCCCTTCCATGATGAACGAGTTGTATCCTGTTCCAGCCGTAGTCGTTGCATACCAGCGGGTATGCTGGGTATCCAGAGTCGATTCTGAATCCTTGTAAGTCCAGTTTGTACCATTCACATCTTCAGGTTTCAATTCATGGAAAGCATAATGGGATTCCCCTTGTTCGAAAGATTTGGCTTCTGTAGTGTAGCTGTACGTCCCATCTGCATTTTTTTTGTATAGTTGATCCCTACAAAACGATAAGAAGGAACGGAATTGTGATCCAGGTATTCCTGAACCAGCTTTTCTACCAGTTGATTCCATTTTTCTGTCCCGTAAATATAGGTATCATAACTATTCCCAGAATTGACAATTCCAGTAATGTTGACGTTACCGACGGGAGTCCCATCTTTTTTACTGGTATCTAAAGTGAGGACACCGCCATTCAAGCCGATGGCCACTTCCCCATCCATTGTGATGGCTCCGCCATTGGTCGTGATTTTCCGATTGTTTTGTTCCCCTGACAAATCAATAGCGGATTTCCCTTCTGGAACAACATAACCGAAATACGTACCAACCGTATGTCCTGCAATATTGGCCTTACCTTCTAATCCTGTATCAGCATAGGTACCATTGGCCGTCCCATTCTGTACCTTAATCGTTACAGTACCGCCGCTTCCGGAAGTGAAGAAACCGCCATTGGTAGAGATGTCCGCATTGATGATGACCGCACCGACCCCATCTCCGTCCGTATCGGAATTCAGTTTCACATTCAGTTTGCCGCCGTCTTTGTCAGCCGCAATTTCTTTGTTGATGGTGACATTCCGCTGGGCTTCCAGGGTCAGGGTAGCTTCCCTATCCTCTTTCACCTTGGGTTTGATGGCCGAATTCACGGTGATGCTGGCGGCCTGGCTGGTGGAAGCAGCCTGGATGGTTACGTCCGTCCCGGCATTCAGAATATCCGTAATTTTACTGGTTTTAATCCAAGTGGTAGAGCTGTAGGTGGCGTCGGCATTCTGGGTGGCAGAAGGAGGATCGTTGTAGGTAATCTGGGTTTCTTTCCCCCCATTCACCGTAGGTAAACTCTGATCACCGGCAGCCTGAAGAGGCTGCTCATCCTGAATCAGGATTTCCAACGGGTCCAACAGCCATTCCCCATGTTTCCCCTTCACACCGGACGCATCAATGGTCAGCCCGTCCCCCAGGTTCAGCACATCCCCGGAGGTTTCGATCTTGCCCCCGTCCACATTGCCTTGGGCAATAAGGTTGGTGTCATCGTGGACGATGGTCTTCTGGCCGATGACTTTGATGCTGCCGGCGCTCTGTCCGTCTTCCATGCCGGAGGCATCCAGGGTACCGTTCACTTCCACCTGGCCGCTCTTGCCCCCATCCAGGAGGATCTGGCCTTTTTCATCTTTCCGCAGGGTTTTGGCTTCGATGGTACCGGTGTTGTTCACCACAGTCCCCAGCAAATCCTGGGCACTTTTGGCGGTCATCACCACATAGCCCCCGTCGGCCTGGATCCTGCCGCTGTTCAGGGCCTTTGCCTGGGCCAGTTCCCCATCCACGGCATAATTCAGCTTCCCATCGCTGTCCGGAGACAGGGTCAGCTGTCTGGCAGCGGCCAGGGCTACGGTGCCCCCCGGATTGCTGATGGTGCCGGTATTCTCCACCTGGGCTGCATGGAGGGCCACCAGGCCGCCCTGGGCCGCAATGGTGCCTTCATTCAGGATGGTGCTGGTGTTCCCCTCCCCGATGGTCAGGTTCAGGTTGGCGGTGCTGTTGGCGAAGCTTTTCATGAAGGTGTCGTTCAGCTGGGCAGTGGAAGCCACCAGGCTCCCCACTTCTACAGTGGCGGTTTTGCCGAACACCACCCCGTTGGGGTTCACCAAAAGCAGATTCCCATTGGCGGACAGGGCCCCGTCGATGACGGACTTCTGGCCCCCGGTGACCCGGTTCAGGGCCACGGCATCCCGGCCGGGCTGGGCGAATTTCACCGCTTCATCCCGGGCAATATTGAACTGGGTCCAGTCCACGGCCATTTTCCCGCTGTTCTGGGTCACGGTCATGGTCTTGCCGTTCTGGGCAATGGCCCCCTGGCCGGACTGGATCTGGCCGCCGGCAGGCATGGCATAGCCGGTGCCTCCCAGCGCCAGAGCCAGCAGCACGCCGGCTGTCAGGCTGTTTTTCCATTTTCTGCTGTATCTCGAATGGTTATCCATATCTGTTCTCTTCATAGTTTACCTCACTTAGAAATACACGCCGCCGGTCAGCCAGAAATGACCGTTCTTGTGGCTGGTATCGCTGACCGGTTCCTCGGCTCCCAGTCTCCAGGCGTAGTCTGCCCGGACGAACCAGTCCTGGTACCGGGACCAGATCAGCCCGATGCCCACATCCTGGAGATTCCGGTGGTTCTTTTCTCCGGCAGGGGTCAGGCTGCTGTCATGGTTCATCCACACGCCCCCGTGTTCCAGGTAGAAGGCCAGGTGGAGCTGCTGATCCTGCTTTTTAAGGGGCAGCAGCCAGCGCAGTTCTGCCCGGGTCAGGTACCCGGTATCTCCGGAGCCCTCACTGGTGGGATAGGCCCGCAGGCCGTAAGGACCGCCCAGGTAGAAGTGTTCAGAGGAATCCAGGTTGGAGAAGGCGTACTGCCCCCGGGCGGTCAGCAGCAGGTACGTCCTGTCGTCCAGGTTCTGCCGCCGCTGGATGTACCCGGTGGCCTTGTGGTAGGTGCCGTTGGTCCGGTCGGTGCCGGCCAGCCACCGGGTGTAGATGTCGTCGGAATAGAAGGCATCGTTGGTGATGTTCCCCCATTTGTATTCCACCCGCCAGTCAGTGGCTCCCAGGGTGTCCTCGTCGTCCCCGTAAAGAGCCAGTACCCCGGCATCCCCGGTTTTGTCCCCATAGGTGGAATTCCAGATTTTCCGGTATTCGTCCTTGATGTCACTGTGTTCGTAGCGGATCCCGGCGTACAGGTTGTGCTTCCGGCTCCGGCGGATGGCATAATCCAGCCCCAGGGATGCCACTTTGGAATGGCCCACCCCGTCATATTGGGCCAGTTCGTCACCCAAGTCATAGCTGAGCACGTTGTACCCGGCAGACAACCGCCACCCGTCCCGGATCACCGGCAGGGTGTAGTTCAGTCCCCAGTCGAACATCTTCCGTCCGGAGGTGGACATATTGGCGGTGAGATGATCCCCTTCGTGGGCCAGGTTCAGGAAGTCGTAGTTCACGGAATACTGGTTGTACCCCATGGACCGGCTGCCGTAGTTGCTGGTGGTGAAGAGCCCCTGTTTGCCCTTGTATGCATCCACATCCAGCACCACATGGACGCTGCCGGGCTGGGAGCCTTTCTGGAGGGTGGCCTTGGCATCAGCCCCGGCCAGGTCGGTGAGCAGCCAGACGGCCCGTTCCAGGTTGTCCCGGGTAAGGTATTTTTCCTTTTTCAGGAAGTTGGTTTCCCGTTCCAGGGCTCCCTGGTGGATGCTGGTGTGATTGTTGATGGTAAAGCCATCCAGGGTTCCCACGGTAACGGTGTATTCCACAATACCGTCATTGATTTTCTGTACCGGCAGATAGGCGTGAGCCACCAGATACCCTTTGCCCCGGAAGTACCGGGTCAGAATGTCGGCTCCCTCCTGGAGGTCTTTGAAGGTAAGCAGCTGGCCTTTTTTGTCCGCCAGCAGGGCCTGGAGTTCCGGTTCCGGGATCACATCCTGCCCGGTGATCCTGAAACCGTTCACCTGGACTTTCAGGGTATCCGGGAGATCCAATTTGGGCCGTTCCGTTTCTTCCACCGCGATCTGCCCGGTGGCCGCCGCAGCCCGCTGGGCTTCTGCCCGTGCCCGGTTCCGGGCTTCGTTCTGCAGCATGGAGGCATCACTCTGCCGCTCGCGTACATTCCGCAGGGCCGCAGCATCTTCCCGGCTGGGTGCCGCTCCAGCCGCAGTGGGCAGTACCCCCAGACTCAGGGCAATGGCCGCCCCGATCATTGGATTCCAATGTTTTCTCATCATCCTTACTCCCCTCAGTTTTACTGTAAACTTTTCTGTAATGAATAGTCTATCCATAGTATACACTTGTGTTTCTCAAAATTCTTTTCTCTATTATACAAGAATTATTATTGTATATCTATGTTTTTTACAAGATTTTTAATCGAATTACAGATGTTTGCATTTTTGTCACAAAGAAAAAGGAGCTGTGAAGAAATGAGGATTCATTTCTTCACAGCTCCGTATTTCCCTGCCCTGACTTACTTGAACAGGTCCTTTATTTTGTTCAGGAAACTTTTTTCTTCCGGGTTGATGGCGGTCCCACTGGCTTCTCCAAATTTCCGGAGTGCCTCTTTCTGGGTATCGCTGAGCCCGGTGGGAATCACCACTTTGATCCGGACCATCTGGTCGCCCTTCTGGCCCGTCCGCAGGGATACGATCCCTTTGCCCTTCAGACGCAGGATCTTGTTGGGCTGGGTTCCTTCCGGAATCTTCACCTTCACCTGGCCATACAGGGTAGGAACTTCGATTTCCGCCCCCAGGGTGGCCTGGACGATGTTGATGGGCACTTCACAGGTTACGGTGGTGCCTTCCCGTCCAAAGAACTTGTGGGGTTTCACGTACAGGTATACGTACAGATCCCCAGGCCGTCCGCCCCGGATCCCGGCTTCGCCCTCGCCGGCCACCCGCAGACGGGAACCATTGTCCACCCCGGCGGGAATCTTCACCGTCAGGACTCTCCGTTTCTTCACCCGGCCCTTGCCATGACAGTCCTTGCAGGGATGGGTGACGATCTTGCCGGTCCCATGGCATTTGGGACAGCTCCGGACATTGACCACCTGGCCAAAGAGAGAATTCTGGGTAACCCGGATCTCCCCTGTACCATGGCAGTCCGGACAGGTTTCCGGCGTGCTGCCGGGGGCTGCCCCGGAACCATGACAGGTTTCACATTCCTCTTCCCGGTTCACGGTCACCTTCTTCTCCGTACCAAAGGCCGCTTCCTCAAAGGTGATCTGGGTATCCATCCGCAGGTCAGCCCCCTGCCGGGGGCCATTGTCGGCCCGGCGGCCGGCGCCCCGTCCGGCACCTCCAAAGAACATATTGAAGATGTCGTCCATGCCTTCTCCGCCGCCGAAACCGCCAAAGCCCTGGAACCCGCCGCCGAAGGGGTTGCCGGCACCAGGGCCGGCCCCTCCGCCGTTCTGGAAAGCGGCATGGCCGTACTGGTCATAGGCCGCTCTCTTCTGGGGATCGCTGAGGACACTGTAGGCTTCATTGGCCTCTTTGAATTTATCCGCTGCTTCCGGATTGTCTTTGTTCAGGTCAGGGTGATACTTCCGGGCCAGTTTGTGGTAGGCCTTTTTCAGTTCATCGGCTGTGGCGTTTTTGGAAACGCCCAGCACCTCATAGTAGTCTCTCTTCTCTGCCATCCGTATCTCCCTCTAGGAAAGCTTATTTCTTGTCGTCGTCAACGACTTCCGCATCCACTACGTCGTCGTCGGCTTTCTTGCTTTCGTTCCCTGCATTGGCACCGGCAGCACCCTGGGCAGCGCCCTGATTCTGCTTGTACAGTTCAGCGCTCAGTTCATACAGAGGTTTCTGCAGGGCTTCGGTATCGGCTTTGATCTTGTCGGTATCGTCGCCTTTCATGGTTTCTTTCAGGGTGGCGATGGCGTCCTGGACCTTCTTGATCAGGTCGTCATGGCCCTTGCCGTTCATGTCTTTCACGGTCTTTTCAGCCTGGTAAATCAGGGTATCGGCCTGGTTCTTGGCTTCCACGGCTTCCTTCCGCTTCTTGTCAGCGGCTTCGTTGGCCTGGGCTTCCTTCACCATCTTGTCCACTTCTTCCTTGCTCAGGCTGCCGGAAGAGGTGATGGTGATCTTCTGTTCCTTGCCGGTACCCAGATCCTTGGCGCTTACGTTTACGATACCGTTGGCATCGATATCGAAAGCCACTTCGATCTGAGGCACCCCCCGGGGAGCTGCCGGAATGCCGGACAGTTCAAAACGGCCCAGGGTCTTGTTGTCCGCAGCCATTTCCCGTTCGCCCTGGAGTACGTGGATATCCACAGAGGGCTGGTTGTCGGTAGCCGTGGAGAATACCTGTTTCTTGGAGGTGGGGATGGTGGTGTTCCGGTCAATGATCTTGGTCATCACACCGCCCATGGTTTCGATCCCCAGGGACAGAGGCGTTACATCCAGCAGCAGGACGTCTTTTACATCCCCAGCCAGCACGCCGGCCTGGATGGCGGCACCCATGGCCACACATTCATCCGGGTTCACCCCGTGAGCCGGTTCCTGGCCCATGGTCCGTTTGATGGCTTCCTGTACCGCAGGGATACGGGAAGAACCGCCGACCAGAAGGACCTTGTTGATGTCTTTGGAGGTCATGTTGGCGTCGCTCAGGGCCTTGTTCACGCAGACGATGGTCCGGTCAACCAGGTCGCTGGTCATTTCATCGAATTTGGCACGGGTCAGATCCAGGTCCATATGTACAGGGCCGTTGGGGCCTGCGGAAATGAAGGGCAGGTTGATGTTGGTTGTCAGCATGTTGGACAGTTCGATCTTGGCTTTTTCAGCTGCTTCACGGATCCGCTGCATGGCCATCTTGTCGCCGGTCAGGTCGATGCCGTTCTGTTTCTTGAATTCATCGCACATCCAGTCCATGATCCGTTTGTCGAAGTCATCGCCGCCCAGATGGGTATCCCCGTTGGTGGATTTTACTTCGAACACGCCGTCGCCCAGTTCCAGGATGGACACATCGAAGGTGCCGCCACCCAGGTCATAAACCAGGATGGTATGGTCGTCGGATTTGTCAATGCCGTAAGCCAGGGCTGCAGCCGTGGGTTCGTTGATGATCCGTTTTACATCCAGTCCGGCGATCCGGCCTGCATCCTTGGTGGCCTGACGCTGGCTGTCGTTGAAGTAAGCCGGTACGGTGATGACGGCTTCGGTGACTTTTTCACCCAGATACCGTTCCGCATCGCCCTTCATCTTTTCCAGGATCATGGCGGAAATCTGTTCCGGCGTGTAGTCCTTGCCATCGATGGTCACAGTGTATTTGGTGCCCATGTGCCGTTTGATGGAGCTGATGGTCCGTTCCGGGTTGGATACAGCCTGGCGTTTGGCCAGCTGGCCTACCAGTCTTTCCCCGTTTTTCGTAAAGCCAACCACGGAAGGAGTCAGCCGGCCGCCTTCCTGGGTGGTGATAACCGTAGGTTCGCCGCCTTCCATCACAGCGACTACGGAGTTGGTGGTCCCCAAGTCAATACCAATAATCTTAGACATAATGAATTCCTCCTGTCAAATCTGGAATTGTCAATCGTTCAACACGTTGTTTTCAGTCATTGCGGACAACCCGCACCTTGGAATGACGGATGACGTCATCACCGATCTTGTAGCCCTTTTCCAGGACCAGGTCGATGCTTTCATCCGGCAGATCCGGGTTGCTGCCCTGCATTACGGCTTCATGGATCTGGGGGTCGAAAGGCTTGCCTTCCGCCGGGATCTCTTCGATGTGCAGGGTCTGGAGTGCCTTTTCAAACTGTTTGTGGATCATTTCCATGCCTTTTTGGATGGCCGCTCCGTCTTTGCTGGATTCCATACTGGCTTCCGCCCGTTCGAAATTGTCCAGCACCTTCAAAAATTCCCGGGCCACCTGACCGGTTACATACCGGCCCAGCCGTTCCCGTTCTTCGTTGTTCCGTTTCCGGAAGTTGTCGAAATCCGCCTGCAGCCGCAGGAGTCTGTTCTGCAGGTCAGCGATCTGCTGTTCCTGCTGGGCGATTTTCTCGTCTTTGGGATCAGGAGCCGCTGCTTTTTCGTCTTTTGCCTCAGCCTGGTCAGCTTCCGCTGCCTGGGCCTTTTCTGCGGTTTCTTCTGCCGCTGCCTGGGCTTTGGCCGCTTCTGCCGCTTCCGCCTGGGCGGTTTCTGCGTTCTTCTGCTGGTCCTCTGTCATTGGTCCTCCCCTACTTTTCATCCATTTTATTCATGACCACCCGCAGGTAGTTGTGAAGGTAATCCATGACGGAAATCACCTTCCGGTATTCCATACGGGTCGGTCCCAGGACCGCCAGGGTCCCCACCACCTGTCCGTTGAGACGGTAGGTGGCCTGGATCATGCTGCAGTCCTGGATGCCGGAAAATTTGTTCTCGCTGCCGATAGTCACCTTCAGGCCCGAGTCCTTGTCGGCCATCAGCATGTCTTTCAGCATCTGCTCTTCCTCCAGCACGCTCAGCAGCTCCCGGATCCGTTCCGGATCCTTGAATTCCGGCTGGCTGAGCAGCTGTTTGGTTCCGCCCAGGTACATCTTGTTCTCTGACTGGCCGCTCCGCATCTGTCTGACCACCTGGATCAGAGAAGCATACAGGGCTTTGTCCCCGGCCAGGGCATCCCGGACGTCTTTCAGGATCTGGTCTGTGATATCATTCAGCTTCATCCCATGGAGTTTGTTGGTGACTCTCTGGGCCAGGGTGTCCATTTCCAGGCGGCTCATGCCGGCCGGGATCTGGATCACACTGTTGTCCATCCGCCCGTCATTGGCCACGATGCACAGGATGGCCTGGTGCTCGTTCAGGGGCAGGAAGCGGAGATAGGAAAAGACGCTTTCGCTGTCCTTGTTGGCCAGCACCACGGACACGTTCTTGCTCATCCGTGACAGGATCTTGGCGGTGGACTGGAAGATATCATCGATGCTGTGGACCCGTTCCCGGAACCAGCTGTTGATCAGCGCCACATCATTGGGCGCCAGGGCATCGGGCTTGGCAATGGAATCCACATAGTACCGATAGGCAGCCGCCGACGGGACACGGCCCGCCGAAGTGTGGGGCTGCTCCAGATAACCCAGCAGCTCCAGGTCGGACATTTCGTTCCGGATGGTTGCCGGGCTGATCCCCAGATTGTATTTCCTGGCGATGCTGCGAGATCCTACAGGCTCCGCCGTTTCAATATAGTCTTCAATGATCAGTTGAAGAATTTTTTTCTTGCGGTCACTCAGCACTGTAATCATCTCTCTTCTGAATTGTTAGCACTCTAATTATTGGAGTGCTAACATCTAAGTGTAAAGATACACCTCTTTAGTCAAATTGTCAATAGTTCTTAAAAAAATATTTGCCTTTTTACAAAAATTCCTCAAAGGCCAGATTTCCGTACCGCATCCCCTGTTCCGTCAGCCGGATCCGGTCCCCTTCCCGGGTGATCCAGCCCTGTTTCCGGCAGTGGTTAAAACCTTCTTCATATATATGGAAGAAATCTTCTCCCGTCCGTTGGGTGAATTCTTCCAGAGACAGGCCCTTGACGGTGCGCAGGTTCATAAAGACCAGCTCCGCCCGGCGGTCTTCGCAGGTGAGGATTTCCCGTTCCGGCGGAGCTCCCTGGAGATAGGCCTGGAGATTCCGGGGATTGATCTCCCGGATTTTCCCGTCGAACCGGCAGGCGGCTGCCCCGAAGGCCATATAGGGATCGTAGTGCCAGTACACCTGGTTGTGCCGGGATTCCTGGCCGGGACGGGCGAAGTTGGAAATTTCGTACCGGTGGTACCCGGCCTGGGGCAGGGCCTCCATGAGAAAATCGTACATGGTCCCGGAAGCATCTTCCGAAGGAAGCAGGGCTTTGCCTTCCCGTACCTGTTTCGCCAGCAGGGTCCCCTCTTCCACCGTAAGGCCGTAGACGGACACATGGTCCACCCCGGTATCCAGCAGCCGTTCCAGGGAATCCCGGACGGTTTCCACCGTCTGGCCGGGATAGCCGTAGATCAGGTCTCCGCTGATCCGCCGGAAGCCTGCCTCCCGAGCCAGGGCAATGGCTTCTTCCGCCTGTTCCGCCGTATGGATCCGGCCCATGGCGGCCAGTTCTCCCGGCTGGAAGGACTGGATGCCCAGGCTCAGCCGGTCGAAGCCCAGCTGCCGGTAAAACCGGAGTCTTTCCCGGTCCACCGTCCCCGGATTGGCTTCCAGGGTGGCTTCCGCCGGGTGCTGCCAGAAGCCCCGTTCCTTCAGGGCGGTGACGATGGCCGCCAGATCCTCCAGAGGCAGCACGCTGGGGGTGCCTCCGCCGAAATACACCGTGGCCGTGGGCGAAACCGGTAAAGCCGGCGTCCAGGCGGAGATTTCCTCCACCAGGCGCCGGGCATAGTCGGTCATGATATGGTCGTTGTAAATCTGATAAGAAGCAAAATCGCAGTAGGCACATTTATGGACACAGAAAGGGATGTGGACATAAAGGGCCTGATAAGATTCCCAGGGATGGGACATGGTGTTCTCCTTTGACCGTCTTATTTCCCCTTCTTCACATCTTCCAGCAGGGCCATCTTCATGGCGTAGTACCGGGGACTCATGTCCAGGAAATGCATGTGGGGATTGCTGAAACGCTGTTCTTCGGGCCAGATTTCGTGATTCAGCTGTTTCCGCACGTACCGGCGGATTTCTTCCAGGGACGGGGACGGATGAATCCGTTTCCCTTTTTCCAATACCAATTCCTGGAGTTCCCGGAAGGTGCAGTCCCTGAAATTCATCTTCTTCCAGGGCCGCTGGGTATCCACAAAGGGAAACTCGGCGCTTTCCCGGGGATCTTCGTCCTGGAGGGTCAGGAGGTCCGCGATGGCATGGCCGGTTTTGTCATACACTCTCCAGGCCCGTTTCCGTCCCGGGTTGGTGATCTTTTCGAAAGTCTCGGAAATCTTGATTTTGGGAATGATGGCTTTGTCTTTGTGGACGGCCACCAGTTTGTACACAGCCCCGAAGACCGGATCACTCTTGGCGGTGATCAGCCGTTCCCCTACCCCGAAGGAATCCACACAGCCCCCCTGTTCCAGGATGGAGCTGATGGTGTATTCGTCCAGGGAGTTGCTCATGACGATGATGGCATCGGTAAGGCCGGCATCGTCCAGCATCTTCCGGGCTTTCTTGGAAAGATAAGCCAGGTCCCCGGAATCGATCCGGATACCCTTCAGCCGTTTGCCCATGGGTTCCAGCACTTCCTTGGCCACCCGGATGGCATTGGGCACCCCGGAATCCAGTACATCGTAGGTATCCACCAGGAGGATGGCGTTGTCCGGATAGATTTCCGCAAACCGCTTGAAGGCGGTATATTCGTCATCATAGTACATGACCCAGCTGTGGGCCATGGTTCCGCTGACCGGGATGTTGAACATCTGGCCGGCCAGGACGGTAGCGGTGCTGTCGGCACCTCCGATATAAGCAGCCCGGGCACCGTAGACGGCCGCATCCATGTTGTGGGCCCGGCGGGCACCGAAATCGGATACTCCCCGGCCCTGGGCAGCCTTCACGATCCGCTGGGCCTTGGTGGCGATCAGGGACTGGTGGTTGATTTCGCACAGGATGGCGGTTTCCACCAGCTGTGCATCCACCAGAGGGGCGTATACCGTCAGCAGGGGTTCATCGGGGTAGATGACGCTGCCTTCGGGCATGGCATACACATTCCCCCGGAACTGATAGGTTTCCAGCCACTGGAGGAAGGGTTCGCTGAACACGTGGAGGCTCCGAAGATAGGAAATGTCTTCAGTGGAAAAATGCATGTTTTCCAGGTAGTCCAGCACCTGTTCCAGACCGGCGAAGATGGCGAAGCCCCCTCCGTCCGGATTGTTCCGATAAAATACATCAAAGGACACATAGTCGTCCCTGTCCCGTTTCTTGTCTTCAAAATACCCGTTGGCCATGGTCATTTCATAGAGGTCAAACATCATGGACAGATTGCGTGCATCAAATTGTTTCATGGGTCTCCGCCTTTCCAGGTACAGTATTTGTTACCCATTGTACCACAGTTTCCCCGTTTTCGGAAAATTAAATTTTTACCACATTCCCAGGACCTTCCCCCACAGGCAGCCCACGCCGCCCCAGATCAGCAGGGACAGCAGGGACAGGACGAAGCCGATTTCCCACCAGCGGTTCTGGGACACATACCCGGCACCGAAGAAAATGGGTGCGGGACCGGAGCCGTAATGGGTCAGGCATCCGAACAGGCTGCTGAACCAGGCCAGCACATAGGCGGCCATGGTGGGCGGAGCCCCGGCACTGGCCATGACACTGAGAAAGGCGGCATACATGGCGCTCACATGGGCGGTACTGCTGGCAAAGAGATAATGGGAGTAGAAATACACGGTCCCCAGGATGGCCATGGCCACCAGGCCGTTGGATCCGGATACCAGGAGCCCCATTTCCCGGCTGAACCAGGGAATCATCCCTTTGGTATTCAGGAACCCGGCTTCCATCACCAGGATGGCGAACCAGATCAGGGTATCCCAGGCGGCTTTTTCACTTTTCACATCATCCCAGGTAAGCACGTTGGAAAGGAGCAGCAGACACAGGCCCAGCAGGGCCGTAAGGGTTTCGGTGAGCCCCAGATACCGGCCCCCGGCCCACAGGACGATGAGCAGCAGAAAAATAGCGGCCATGGCTTTTTCTTCCTGTTTCAGGGGTCCCATGGCATCCAGTTTTTTCCGGGCCAGGGCCGGGGCTTCCGGAGTCTCCTTCAGTTCCGGCGGGTTGATCTTGTAAATTACCAGAGGATACAGCACCAGGGACAGCAGGGCCGGCACGCAGGAAGCCGCCAGCCAGCCGCCCCAGGTCATGTTCACCCCCAACAGGTCGCTGGCGAAGCTGACAGCCATGGGATTGGCGGCCATGGAGGTAAGGAACACGGCGGAAATCACCACATCGCACTGGAACACCACGGGCACCAGGAAATTCCCCAGTTTGTTTTCCGTTCCCTCTTTGGGGTCGGAGCCAAAGGTGGTGTTCAGGGATTGGACAATGGGGGCCAGGATGCCTCCAGCCCGGGCAGTGTTGCTGGGCATGGCGGGAGCGATCACCAGATCACTGGCAATGAGCGAGTAGGCCAGGAACAGGGGCTTTTTCCCGAACCGTTCCACAAAAAGATAGGCGATCCGCTCTCCCAGACCGGTCTTCACGATGCCCCGGGAGATGAAGAAGGCCACCACCACCAGCCAGATGGTGGGATTCCCGAAGCCGCTGAGGGCTTCTTTCAGAGTAAGGGTCCGGGCCAAACAAAGGCTCACCATCCCCAGCAGGGCCATGACCCCCATGGGCAGGGGTTTCAGGATCAGCCCCACAATGGTGGCGGCAAAGACGCCGAACACACGCCAGCCAGCCACTTTCAGATCTCCCGGCGGAGGAACCAGGAAGAACAGGGCACCCAGGAGTCCGCAGAAGATCAGTTGTTTCCATTTTTTCGACAGGGTCACGGTTTGCAGGCCTTCTTTCTCGGATAGTTGCCGCTGCGCAATGGACAAAAAGAAGCTGTCCCGCAACAGCCGGTTACAGCTTCTTATTGTACAACATTTAAATTGTTTTAAAAAGGGGGACACACTCTTCGCTGTCCGGACAGTCTGCCAGGACGGTGGATGATTCCCCTTACTGTCCGATTCTTTCGGCCATTTCCTCCACCCTTTGCTCCAGCCCTTCATTCTGCAGGATGCTGCCCGGGTCGTTGGCGGTTTCCATCAGGGCAAAATGGGGCGGCAGGATGAAATGTTTGTTGCAGTTCAGGGCATCGATCACCTGTTCCGCCACAATGTCTCCCCCGCTGTAACCGCTGACCACCAAGGCAAAGATCCGCTTTTTGGCGAACTCCCGGAAGTCGGTCCGGAACAGGGCGGTCATCCGGTTGAAGAAGGCCATGATGTTGGCGCTGACCGCATCATTGTAATTGGGACAGGCAAAAATCAGGGTATCGCTTTCCCGGATGGCCGGATATCCTTCTTCCACCATGACCCCTCCGTAGAAGCAGTCCCCCTGTTCTCCAAAGTGGAGACAGGCTTCATAGCTGCAGCCCCGGCAGTCCACCACGGTGCCGTTCCGGAGGCTCACTTCCCGGATCAGGGCCCGGTCTTCCATTTTTTGCCGGATCAGGCTCCACAGCAGCAGGGTGTTGGAGGTCTTCCGGCTGCTGGCGTGGAACAGGGCGATCCTGTGCCGTCCTCCTTCCGGTGCCGGTGCCCCGGTAAAGGCCAGGAGTTTTTCCACCAGCCGGCCCACGGCGTTTTCGTAGGCCTCCTGGTTGCCGATTCCCTGGATTTTGGCCCGGATGTTGAAATTGTACAGGGAACCGGTGGCTTCCACCAGGGGGGCTCCCGGAAAGGCGCAGCCGGACCGGTTGGCCATGAAGATCATTTCCCGTCCGGCCTTTTTGGTGAACAGTTCATCTTCCCCATCCACCACCACGCTGCCCACGCAGTTTTCCAGACAATGGGGGTGTAGGGAAATGTAGGCGATGACCCGGGCAAAGCCCACACTGATGCCGCCCCGGGCCAGATTCACCGCAAAGAGCAGCTGGTGGGGCCCCGGTTCCGCAGGACCGCCGGCCGGAAACAGCCTGGCAAAATCACTGACCCGCTCCACCACCTGATGGTGCCTGCCTGCCAGGGCACGGGCCAGGGCCCTGTCCACCCGCCGGGTGGTCCCTTCTTCCTGCCAGCCCATTTTGATCACATAGAACATACCAATCCCTTCCCGCTTTTCCGCCGGTTATTTCATCCGGCACAGATTCAGATAGGCGTGGCGGATCCGGTCATACAGTTCCGGGCACAGGGCCGCGTCTTCATATTCGAAGCCTTTTTCCGTGAGGCGGTTCTTCATGCCCAGGAAGGCGCCTTCCTTTTCATCCCCCAGATACAGGGATCCGTAATGCCAGGCGCCCCGAAGGGTGAGCAGGATGGAAATGGCCGCACTGGACAGGGCCGGAGCGATGTAGGGCTTGTACCCCAGCTCCCGGACCGCCAGATTGCAGGTGACGGTTTTCCGGGTCAGTTCCCGGGACAGTTCATCATTGTAGTGCTCCAGGCTGTCCGCGATCACCAGGTCCTGGCCATGGGGCCCGAAAGCCCGACCTTCGGTAAGGTAATGGGCCAGCCGGGGATCCTTTTCCGCATAATAGCAGGCCCGGGCGTTCATGACCCCCAGCCCGTACCCCTGGACCTGCCAGGGAGCCAGTCCGGAACTTTCCAGGAAGGCCCGGCACAGGTTGTCCACTGGGTCGGAAACGATGCAGGCCAGCCCCTTATAGTCCGCCTTCCGGGCCAGATCCCCGAAATGGCGGACCAGCTCACTGTTGGCAGCCAGCTGCACCATCCGCATGTCGCCTTTGGCCCCGATGGGCGGAGTCCCTTTGGTGGCACAGAAAATGAACACGTCACAGTCGAACAGTCTGTCTTCGGTGACCATATCCACCGGCGGCAGCACCTGTTCTCCTTCTGCAAAGGGATAGCGGATCTGGTTGATTTCGATTTCCAGCCGCTGGAGGTTCTTTTCGTTCAGGTCACAGAGGCCGATGGAAGCGATTTTATCCGCTCCCAGGAGCCGGAGCCCGATGAGCATGGTCCGCCCCACATCCCCCAGGGCCAGGATATGGACCCGGTTCTTTTCCTTCAGGGCCGGCCGTCCGGCCAGGGACAGGGGCTGATCCACCCCCGCTTCTTTGGGCAGATCGCTGATGTGATGCCAGTTGTTTTCCATAATGCAGTTCTCCTTTCCAGGGGACGGCTCATTCGCCGCCCCGGTTCCGGTCATACAGTCCGCTGCCCGCTTCTCCCCAGCGCAGCCGGACCAGCCGTTCGATATCGTTTTCAATGAACCGGGTGGGGTCCATGTTGGGATCGAATTTTACCCCGATGTCCATATCCGGGATCCGGAGTACGGAAATCACTTCTCCCAGCCGCTTCAGGGTCAATCGTTTTTCGTACAGGGTCTGGTATTCGTCCTGAAGGGTCTCCATGATCAGTTTGGCGTTCTGGAGACAGGTGAGGGAATACTGATAGGCTGCGTCCGCATTCCCCTGGCAGATGAATTCGGGCTTTACATAGGGCAGGATCAGATTCACGGAAGGGTTCCGGTCGTACCCGCTGTAGTTGTTGGCATTGTCGATGCTGTCCCCGCCAATAAAGGGATAACAGTCCCTTTCATTGAGCCACAGTTCCAGGGAGGGCAGGAAATAGGCGCACTGGCACCGGTAGCCCTGCTGGGCCATGAGATCCATGGCATAACCGGTCATGACCCCCACCAGCACTTCCCGGACATCCACATTGTTCTTTTTCAGGTAGGGGGTAAGCATCCGCATCCGGTGGCCCTTTTCCAGCAGGTCATCGATGAGGATCACCGGCCGGTTGAAGGACCGGATGGTCTTTACCTGGTTGTCCACGGTGGCGTAATGATGGGCTTCCGCCAGGGTAAAGCCCTTGACGGCCCGGTTGAAGTACTTTTCGATGTGGAGAGCCTTGGTCACCGTATTGGGCACCAGCACATCGCTGAGGGCCTTGCCGAAGGGGACGGACATAAAGGGTCCCCGGCGCTTCTTGGGATCTTCCAGGGTGGAAACCCCGTTGAGCCGGGCCACTTTCTGGATGATCCGGTAATGCATGGCGCTGGTGTTGAAGGACAGGATCAGTTTCCCCGGATACAGCTGCCGGAGCACGGCCAGCAGGTTGTTGTGGGCTTTGTCCAGGGCTTTCTGGACCCGCAGGTTTTTGTTGAAGGGATTCTTGATGGTGGTTTCCACATCCCGGAACAGCACCACCGGAGAATTGATGTGGGCCGCATAGAGCGGGTGTTCCGACCCTTCCGGGGCGATATCCACAAATCCCTGGCGGACCAGTGCGGCGATGGCCTTTTCATTGTATCCGGAAGGGTCCACCGGATGGTAAACCACGTAGGTGAAATCCCGGTTCAGCAGCTCCGTCATCATTTCCGTCAGCAGGATCTGTCCCGGATGGGAAATGGAGCTGTCCCCGCTGACGCAGAAGTAGCCCAGGGAGGCAATGCGGCCGGAAGCTTCTTCCCGGATATGCTCGGCCACCCGGGGATCCCGGAATTCCATCAGGAGGCTCCGGGTGGACACCTGATGGACGGCGCCGAATGCCGCCAGACTGTCCCCCCTCTCCCCGGTATCCACATACTGGGTATAGACCCGGGGCTGCCCGTTTTCTCCTTTCCACTGGAGATACTGCTGGAGCACCGGATTGGCCCCGGGATTTCCCAGGAGATTCTGGAGGGCCGGCAGCTGGGCCCAGGTCCGGGGCTGGAATTCCCCGATGCCGATTTCCCGGGCTTCCAGCACATGTTTGTAGGCCGGTTCCCGGAGATACAGGTTGTTGGCATAGATGAAGTTCTGGGCCACCGGATCGATCAGGGCGGAAATGTCCCGGTTCTGGTCGATATTCTCCCGGATCCGGGTAGAGCTCACATCCTCGAAAAATTTATCCAGCTTCAGATGGAGGATTTTTCCCCGGATCTGCTGTTCTGCCAGTTTCTTCTTCTGGACGGCTGCCGGGGCATCAGTATACCAGTTGGCATTCTCCCGGGTCTCCCGTTCAAAGATGATGTGATTCAGGGAATGGATGGAATCCGGAGACGGTTCCAGCCGGTAGGCGGAGGCGTTTTCCACCACATCGGACCCCACCGCCAGGTACAGGTCCTTGTGGGCAAAGACCTGCTTCAGCTTCCGGATGTCTTCCGGGTTGGCGATGTTCACGGACAGGTTCTCCGAAAAAGGATAGATATCTTCCATGTCCGCCACGGACATGTTCATGATTTTCCGGCGCATGAGCCGGGGCTGGGTATGCTTGGACCAGGAAAATTCGTCCAGGGCCAGGTACACCACAAAACCCAGATCCCGGATCCGTTTGGCCACGGCCTTGTGACCGCTGCTGAAGGGGTCGAAAGTGCCAGGGTAGAAGCAGACTTTCTGCTGCCTGGGAAAGACAAAGGGTCCATGGAGTGTCTCTTCCTGGCCCATGTACCGGTACAGGTGGTTCAGCACCCCGGCATTGGTGTAGAAATCCAGCATGTTTTCCGTGTTTTCGTTGAGCAGCACCCAGATTTTCCGGAAGCTGTGGAGGAACAGAAAACTTTTCCGTTCCGCCGGCATCCGGGAACTGGAAAACACATAGGCCGCCAGACTCCGGAAAGCGTCCCGGCTCAGTTCCTTGTTGTAGTGGGCATAGGCCCGGAGGATGGCGTAAAGCAGCCGGAGCTGCCGCTGCTGATTCTTCTTTTCTTCCCGGGGAAAGCGGCTGGAGAAATCCTGGAAATTCTCCAGGACCACTCCCATGGTATTCACCGCCGCTCCCGCCAGCTGGAAATTGGTGGAGTCGATTTCTTCCCGGAGAGACCCCAGGAATTCATCCAGTTCATCCGGCAGCAGTTTCAGGATCATCTTGCCCAGGTATTCCGGCACGTATTTGGTGATCTGGAGGTCGCCGATTTCCAGTCCGTTGAACAGTTCCACGGCCATTTCGTTCCGCTGGGCCCAGGTCATGGAATCGGCGATCCGGAGCAGAGCCTCCCCGGCTGCCTGGCGCACCGCCAGATATTCGCTGACCTTCACCAGATTGCACAGGTGCATGCCCAGATGCATCACATTGCCCTTGTCCTGCTGCCGGAGCAGGGCATGGCACATCAGGTGGATGTTGGCAATCTTGATCAGCCAGTGGATGCCGCTTTTCAGGTCTTCCAGGAACAGGCTGCTTTCCTTTTCCGCGAAAGCCCGGGGATCTTCCGGCAGATCCATGGTCCGGAGCAGCCGATGGACAAAGGCATCTTCGTCCCCGGGCCCGCCGAACAGATGATGGTACCCGTACAGGGCTCCGATCCGCACAATGGAGCTGGGATCCCGGTACCCGTTCTGGAGGGTTTTCTCCACCGCCTGGCGGAAGGATTCCGTCAGGTCTTCAGGACGGAGGGCCAGCAGGGCCTGGAGCAGGATCATCTGCTGCTCCGCCGTTTCCGCCGGTTTCTCGTACCAGGGCTGGAGGATTTCCAGGTAGAGAGCGGTGGGATGTTCCTCTTCCGCAATGTTGGCCAGGGCCGTCCCCACCCGGTGATACCGGGTGGCCAGCACGGAACGGACAAAGGGACCCAGGCAGGATCCGATCCGGTTCTTGTGCTGCTGGGTGTACCGGAGTCCCGGATCGATGATCTGTTCCAGGTACTGGCGGAACAGGGTCCGGTTGGTGATTTTTTTCCGGGGCAGCAGCACTCCCTTGGGCAGCTCCTTGGTGTACCGGTCGTTGAAGTTGGCCACGATCTTCCCCATCAGTTCGGCGGCCTGGACCCGGATATCCTCTTCCTGATGGCTCAGCAGCTCATACAGGAACTGGAGGGTCATCATTTTCTGCCGTTCCGTCATGTAGGTGGAATATTCTTCGAAGATACTGATATAGGCCCGGAGGTTTTTCCAGTTGGGTTCGCTGCGGGCCGCTTCGATGAGATTCCCGAAATCCCGTTCGCTGCGGAAGATGCTCATGAGCCGGATGTTGTGGGCAATGGCGGCGTATTTCAGCTGCCGGACCACTTCCTGGCCCTCCATCAGCACCTTTTCCTTATGGGGCAGGATCCGTTCCCGTTCCGGAGCCAGGGCAAAATCCGCCGGCAGATCGGTGGTGACCCCCAGTTCTTCCATATAGGCTTCAAAATCCACCAGTTTCACATAGACTTTCTGGTACCGCTGGCGTTTGGCCCCGTCCACATCATCCAGTTTGCTGAGAATCACATCGAAAGCTTCCCGGAGGGTATAGAAATGGATGATTTCCCTTCCCTTTTCATCCCGATAGCTTTTCACCCGGAAATCCGCATAGATCAGCAGCAGGGATTCCACGGACAGGTTCTCCAGTTCCAGATCCCATACAGAATGGTTGGCGGCGATGTGCCCCATCTGGGGCACTCCTTCCCGCTCGCAGAACACGTCCGTATAGTAATAATGGAGGTAGGGAACCCGCTTTTCCTCGTCCTTTTTACAGCCGTATTTGCCCATGTCGTGAAGGGCCGCCGCTCCGGCGATCAGGGCCACGTCCACGGGCACCCCCCGGCGGTGGAGCTGCCGGGCCATATAGACGGCCACATAGGCCACTCCCCCGATGTGACCCAGGGTGTTGTAGGGGGTCACTTCCGTCCCCAGGCGCATGAATTCGTAAAGGTACAGGTCCCGGACCAGGGTGCGGAACCGCAGATATTCCCGGGTGCAGTGCTCCTGCCGGATTTCACGGGCGGACAGCAGTTCGATATTCCACCTGGGATCAAAGGGACAGTAGAGCTTTTCGTAGTGGTACAGCCCCCGGAGAATCTGGAGCAGCAGCCGACGGCCGGCCTGATAGCGGATGGCATCGGCAGCCGGTTCCGGTTCCGTGGTTTCCGGAAAGATTTTCCGGAGCAGGGTCTGGTAGCAGTCCATGAGCCATCCTCTGGGTGGCTCGTCAGCCAGGGAGGGCAGGAACCCCCGGAAAATTTCCAGCACCACCCCGGCGTTGAACCGTCCCTGGTCATCCAGGGCGTTTTCCAGCAGCGGGCAGGCTTCCTGGAGCCGGCAGGACCGGATCTGCCCTTCCATCTGTTCCCGGGTGAATCCCAGAGCCTGGCAGAAATCCGGATCCAGAAGGGCCTCCTGAAGGATTTCCCACAAAGAGGCAGTGTTTATGGTATTGTTCATAATGGATCTCCCACAATAAATCTAAAAATTCCGTTAGTGACAGTTCCATTATACCACGGGGGCGGTTAAGGGGTTAAGGGGTTAAGGGGTTAAGGGGTTAAGGG
>ULSU01041776.1_pt1 | contig 38659 bp, 38 predicted proteins | sample 1956941 | NCBI WGS metagenome assembly ULSU01 (sample SAMEA4835715, study PRJEB28245) | human gut metagenome | biome: gut microbiome; material: fecal sample | place: Denmark | collected 2008
GCCGCCGGCTATTCCTGTGCAGAGATCGGCACTATCCTCGGGGAAAGCACGAAATGCGTGACGGCCAGAATATCACGAACCAGAAAGTATCTGAAATCATGTCCGGAACTTACCGTATTCTAACACGCTTCAATAGAACGCCCCTCCCGCTCCAGCCTACAAATGACTGGAGCGGGAGGGGCGTTTTAACTTTTGGGGGAGGAATTATGAGATTATGTAAAGAAAAACGATGGGCACTTGCCTGCGTCCTGCTCACTTGTCTGGTAGCTGTTTTATCAAGGACAGTATTCTTCCTTGGGTACATTCCTACGGAGTCCATGGAACCGACACTCAAGAAAAATTCATTTATCCTGGCCACCCGCTTGTATGAAGATTTGAATTCTGGCGATATCATCATCTTTGAACGGGACGGACGACTGCTGGTCAAACGGATCGCGGCATCCAGAGGTGAAGCCGTTGCGCAGAATGGCAGTGTGTTGGTTGTACCGGAAGGTTGCTATTATGTTTGCGGAGACAATTCGGATCAATCTTATGACTCGCGGTTTTGGACGGATCCATTTGTGAGAGAATCATCCATAATAGCAAAGTTGCTCTTTCCCGAACAGAAATAGTGCTGGCTCGTGATCAGTCCGATGAATTTCAGACAAAAATTCACGAGATTCAATATGCATTCAACGCTGTTTGTCCTATCAATTTTGAAGATACCGCTGCAATGCCCAAAGGCCCAGCACCACACAAAGTGTGATGCTGGGCCTTTTTTTGCTATACCCGTACATTCCTGTGCTACTAAGATTGAGTTAGTTTTCATTGAGGATCTAATGCCGAAATCAACATTTGGAATGAAGGCATATTATGAGCTATATTTATTTAGATGGGCAGGGGTATTTCCCCCTGCCCACCAGCCCAGGACGGTCAGTCGTCGTCACGGAGCAGTTTGTACAGCTCGATGAACATCAGCGTGATGCTGATGAGGAGCTGCATCGCTTCGTATTCGCTCACGGCAATCACCTCCGGGTGTTGCCGTGAGCGGCGCTGGCCGTCAATTAACAGTATATCGGATTGAAACCGGATGTCAATAGTAGCGCTATCGATCCATACACCTGCTCTTGCAAAATCGTGCGAAAATAAGACCTTGATACAATTTCCAGTAGGTGCTATAATGAAAAAGTAAATCTGGGTATCATCAGATGAGTCTTGTTATAATATTGAGCCAATTGGTGAGGGGGCATGACCGTTTTACAGCGTGTCACGCCCCCTATCAAGTATTTGCCCCGCTGCAGGCCAAATATGAGGTAATTTGCCTGATATGATACTGTCGAGCATAGTGTGATGAACAGTGGAAAACATCGCCATGCTTCTGAATGAAACAGAATAGAAAGGTTTGACAATTCCAATGAATAAAAAAGAAGTCAATGAACTGCGTCGTCGTTGGAAGCCTGATAAGAACGCCGTCAGTCGACTCTACGGCTGCTTTGTCAACAGCAATCGAGAGATCGTTGCTGATCTGGACGAGTCTCTTGGGTTGATGCCGCAAGAAGAAGCTGAAAAATATCTCAATCTGCTCAAGAAAGTACTGTCCGGAGCCCTTGGAAAAAATCTGCTCGATATCGTGTTCACCACCGAACAGGTCACAGAAGGCGCGGAACACAAACTCCTGATGGAACTGAAAAATTCCGAACTGAAAGATAGTCATGCCCGTCAGGGGTTTTATCAGAAAGTCATCCAGTCCATGGATATGGGTGAGAGCAGTTATCTTCTGCTCATGGCCAGCGACCGCTATGATGTGCCCCAGAAGAATTCGGATATTATGGGTTCCAGTGACGCGGATGAGGTATTCTCCTATTTCCTGTGCGCAGTCTGCCCGGTCAAGACGGAAAAAACGGAGTTGGGTTATTTCTCCGGGGACAATGAATTTCACTGCTCTGCCAATCAGGTCGTTGGTGCACCGGAGTTCGGTTTTCTTTTCCCAACCTTCGATGATCGCAGTGCTAATATCTACAACGCTCTGTTCTATTCCCGTAAAGCCGATGAACTGCATCACGAGTTCATTGACGCAGTATTCCATACCGACCCGCCTATGCCGGCCGCAGAGCAGCGCGAAGCATTCGAAGGGGCTCTTGCAGAAGCGTTAGGTGATTCCTTTGATTTGGATATTATCCGAGCCGTACATGAACAACTGACTGCCAAGATCGAAGAGCATCTCGAAACAAAGAATCCGGAGCCGCTGGCGGTCAGCCCACATGAAATAGGTGATATCCTGCTAAACTGCGGAATTGCAGAGAAACCGGTGGAAGATTTCTGCACGCTCTGCGGAGAGCGATTTGGAAGCGGAGCTGTTTTGAATCCAGCCAATCTGATTGATGCGAAAAAGGCGGAACTTAAAACAGAGCGATTCTCTGTCTCTATTGATCCAGAATACAGCTATCTGTTGGAAACAAAAGTCTTGGATGGGCGAAAGGTACTGATCATTCCGGTGGAGGATCATGTGGAGTTCAATGGTGTTGCAGTTGCTGTTGATGCGGATAAAGAGTAAAACAAGTATGTACTGTAAGATATGGTATCGCTCCAAAGGAGGGTGTGTTTACGGTGCGCCAATATAGACTGGCCAGAAAACTGAAAAAAATCACACTCACGGCGGCAGCGAGAGAGTTGGGTGTTTCGCAACCAACTCTGAGCGCTTGGGAAGGCGAACGAAAGAACCCATCCGTGGATTCCCTGATTCGAATGTCGGAGTTGTATGAGGTAAGTGTCGACTTCCTTCTGGGGCTTACAGAAAGCCGATATCATCGAGCAGACCTGCTCCAACCGATTCCGATAGAAGCACTGCCTGCATTTCATGATAGTCCTGTGTTCTCACCGGATCATGGCTGGGCAATGGTGAATACAGAGGAAAATATGCTTCGATTTGCGGACGGGGGTTTGCTGCCCTTAGTCGATGCAACCCGGGTCTATGCGATACCGCCAGCTTTTGCGATCACCGCCGCTCCGACTGGTATGCCGCTTCAAAAAATAGAACTTTCCGAATATGATTCTGTATGGGTCGAACCGATCTCTACAGACACTGCTCTGCGGCGTGAATTGCGCGGGTGGTATCATGTGGAGGGCCGCTATGCGGAAAACGAGGTAGGACAACGGTTTTACTTCGACTTTTATGGAGCAAAGTGGCTTGCATTTGCATCTGGACCCGGAAATGTATGAAAGGAGTTCTATAGCTTTCCCTCCCTGTCTTTAGCATGGAGGGGTATAAAATGAAGCGGATCACAGAAATTCACATCATCAAAATAGACTAAAGAACACACAAAGGTTCACAAAAAGGTTGCAAATTCAACGATCACATGGTATATTGTAATTGCCGACAAATGATTTGTCATTTTGACTGGTCGATGCCCGCGGTTGTTGAATCAAGGCGAGAGCAGTTCTTGCTCAAGACCGCAGCTTCGAAGCAAGGATATCAACTAAAGATCGGGCGAGATAATTCCCTGATTTTTTCACCCAATGTAACTGATAGGAATTAATGTTTTTGGCAAGATCGGAGGAACACTTTGAAGGACGCGATTGGGATCTGCAGGATCGACCGGGAAAAATATGCTAAACTTATGGCAGATAATATGGCCACACTTCGTACAAAGCTTGGGCTCAGTCAGCAAGAACTGGCGGAGGCCATTGGAATGACGAGACAGACCATTTCGGCTACAGAAACCGGAGTGAGGCCGCTGTCATGGACATGCTTTTTATCGTTGCTATTCGTCTTTATGCAGAATAAGGAAACGAAGATACTTCTCAAAGCGCTAGGCATCTATACAGATGAGTTGGCAGACGCATTTGTCATCACGGATCTGGAGCATCTAAAATAGTGGGCAGGGGGATAAATCAGTATGTATTTGCTGAGAGCATATTATGGCACAGAGATCAGAGAAACAGAACTTCAGCGAGGAACGGCGTTTATAATCGAACCTACACTAAAGAGCGATGTTATTCCATCCGGATTTATCAAGCAAAAAAAGCCTATTATTATAACGGTCGAAGATACAGGCTGGCGTTTGGATGGTCTGAGATCAGGAATGAAAGAAACGCTGCAGCTCGTAAAAGACATCATCCCCTTTGAAAAAGTTTGTGCGATCGATAACGAGATGCAGACGGCTCTGGCTGTATATTGCACGGGATCAGATTTTAATACTGTCATTGACCTCTCCAAGGTCAATGAAGTTACAATTGGAAGAAACAATGAATGTGATATCACAATTGCATGCAAACAGATATCACGCACACACTTGCGCCTTGCTCGCTGCGGAGACGGCTGGGAATTTGAAGATTTAAAGAGCGCTAACGGAACGTATCTCGACGGTAAGAAGCTCGCCAGAGGGAGGTTGGATGCAGGCAAAGAGTTGATCATCGGATTTGCTCGGCTGCGGCGGATCGGTGATCTGCTGACAGTTTGCTACAATGGAACGGTCATGTCCTCTGTCAAAAAGAATTCTCCTGCAAAAACTGTGACCAGTGCGGATGATGAGTACCCGTATTTCTTTCGTCAGTCTCCACGACTACTGGATGAGATCCCGGATGAGACGATCGAATTGCAGTCACCGCCCAGCATTGGCGGAAAACCTAATATTAACTGGTTAGATGTATTATTGACCCCGCTTCTAACAGTGGCGGTCATGGTAGCTGTAAGCTTTTTGGTTTCTGGGATGGCGCGAACTCTCTATTACTCAGTCCCTATGACTATGATCGGCCTTATTATGTCGATATTCCGGTACCGGAGACAAAGGAAAGCATATCGGCAGAGCGAGCAGGCTCGACTTGATCAATACACCAGCTACATCAATGAAAAGCAGGAACATCTTGCAGAGCTCGGGAATACGCAAAGAAGGGTACTCTCGTCAAAAGATCCTTCTGTCGAAACTTGCATTAAGCGAGCTGATGGCCCTGATAGAACTCTATGGGACCGCAGACTACGCGATGCGGACTTCATGACTTTACGAGTAGGAGTTGGCAGCCTGCCTGCAGCATTTCCTATTCGAGCACCTCGGCAGACTTTGAGTTTGGAACAGGACCGTTTGGCGATGCAGGCTAACGAGCTAGAGGAGCGCTTCAAGGAAGTACGCGACTGCCCCATTACGATCGATTTGGGTGTCCACCCTGTTTGTGGAGTGATCGGGGACCGCCACAAATGTGTAGAAATAGGGAAAAATCTATTGGTAGAGGCAACTGCGCATCTCAGTTATGATGAATTGCGTATAGTGCTGATCTATGACCAGGACGAGCAGACAGAATGGTCTTTTGCGCGTTGGCTTCCCCATATTTATGATGATGATAGATGCCAGCGCTATATTGCGGATACGCCAGAACGAGCAAAGAAGCTGCTGGATATGATGGATGACTTCTTGACTCAGCGACAGCTCGAAAATGCAAAGTCAGAGTATGGAGCATCAAAGTCCTATAGACCTTTTTATCTGTTTGTTTGTGCCTCTTATGAATTAACAGTAGATCACCCGATCATTAAAAAAATAACATCTGGTGACCGAGGTCTGGGAGCGGCATCTGTCTTGTTATTTGACCGAATGGATCGGTTGCCCAATGAATGTCACTACATCGTAGAACTCGCGCAAAAGGATCAAATGTACGAAAAGGAACACGCATCCAATAAGCAACTGTTCACTCCTGACCATGTTAAAATGGAAGGGTTTGAAGAGTATGCACGAAACCTCGCACCTATTCGTATCGAATTGACGGACCGAGGAGGGATGTTGCCTACCAGCATATCTTTCTTACAGGGAATGAAAGTCAGGACTCCGCAGGAACTAGGTGTATCAAAATATTGGGAATCACCTGCTCCGGAAAAGAGTATGGCCGTTCCCATCGGATCGCGGGCGGATGGAACACAATTCCTTTTTGACATTCATGAAAAGAAGTATGGGCCGCACGGATTAGTCGGAGGGACGACCGGTTCTGGTAAAACTGAAATGGTACAGTCTTGGATCCTATCTATGGCAGTCCATTTCCCGCCAAGCGCCGTATCCTTTGTTCTGATCGATTTTAAGGGCACGGGGTTGTTGCAACCTTTGAAAAAATTGCCACATTTAGCCGGCACACTGTCTAACCTCAATTCCAGTATCAGTCGAAATCTTATTGCACTGCAGAACGAATTGACAAGACGTGAAAAAATCCTTGATGAGTACGGTGTTAATAAGATATCAGATTACTTAAAGCTATACCATGCTGGCAAAGCTGAAGAACCTCTGCCTTATCTTTTTATCGTGATCGACGAGTTCGCGGAATTCAAAAAGCTTTACCCAGACTTTATGCCTGCAGTCAACAGCGTGTTTGCCATTGGGCGTGCATTGGGCGTTCACATTATACTGTTGACTCAGAAGCCCGGTGAGGCGGCTGACGATAAAATGAAGGCAAATACCCGCTTCCGCTGGTGCTTGAAAGTAGCAAATTCTGCGGAAAGCCGCGAGATGCTTCACCGTCCGGATGCTGCAAAGCTCACGACGCCTGGCCGCGCTTTTGTACAAGTGGGTGAGGATGAAGTATTTGAAGAGATCCAGTCCTTTTGGTGCGGAGCACCGTACAATCCGCGGTTGGATATCAATCGACAAAGGAGCAATAAAGTATCTGTTGTCGATATTTATGGGCAGCGGTTGTCTTATGAGCCAGATAAGACCACAGGTTATCAGGCAGAGAAGTCTGAGATCGATGCTGTGGTAGAGTACCTGGATGAATACTGCAGGAAGAACGGGGTCGATCATGCTCGTTCTGTCTGGACCGATAAACTCCCAACAACGATCTGCCTGCCGGAATTGATGCGGGTCGGCTTTGACGGAGAAAATTGGGGGCAGTCAGAAGAAACTCTGCGACTTGCTGCTGGCATGCTGGATGATCCTCGTTCGCAGTCCAAATATCCGTTCTACTTGGATCTGACGGAAAATGGACATGCCCGTATTTACGGGACAGGAGGAAGCGGAAAGACCACCTTGGTACAGACACTGATCATGTCGGCCGCGTTTTCTTACAGACCGGATGAGCTGAACATTTATGCCATAGACTTTGGTGGCAGCCTGAATATCTTCCGCAGTCTTCCCCATGTAGGTGGTGTCGTTCTAAATGGCGACGAAGAGCGGCTGCATAAATTAACGCAAATGCTATTGAAGGAACAAGAGCGCCGGAAAAAGCTTATCTCTGATCTCGGGCTCATGAGTGTACAGGCATACCGCAAAGTTACAGGCGAGAGAATGCCGTATATCCTTTTGGTGGTAGACAAATTCGCTGGCGTGAAAGAGTGCACCATTAGACATCCGCAGGCGGAGTTGGATACATTCTTCAAGAGCATTGCGCAGGATGGTGCAAGCTGCGGGATACACATGATCCTTACTGCCAATACCATAAATGATATCTTTAACAGCGTAGCTGAAAATATAAAGTTTGCAATCGCCTTACAAATGGGCGATAAGAGCGATTATGCCTCTGTTGTTGGTACAACGGGCGGGCTATATCCTGAGAATTTCCCAGGGAGAGGTCTCGTGAAGAATAATCCTCCTTTAGAAGTTCAGTTTGCCCTGCCTGAAACGGGTGAACAGGATGAGCGCGCAGAGAAGATCCGAAATATTTGTCTGCTGATGCACCAGAAATGGAAAAGCACCGCAGCACCGCAAATCCCGGTTTTGCCGGAAGTAGTGCATGTTGCGGACTACCCCACATCAGAATTACTGCTCGGTTTGCGGTGTGATGATGTGTCTATGTACACTATAGATGCCTATACTGCGCCGTTCTTGATGATCTCCTCTGCTGTAAATGGAATGAAAACGACAAATGCTATCTTCAGTCAATTGCTTCGCAAGTTGGAGATAGAGCGTGAGATCCGCTTTGATCCGGAAAGACCCATGCAGATGGACGATGCTATCACCGCATTGATGCCTGTCCTGCAAGATCGAAAAGACCGGGCAAATGGCGGAAAACTAGACCATAACAAGGACCGTGCGATCTTGATCTTAATCCCAGACATTCAAAGCTGCTTTGATGCCATTAGTAACGATACTGCACGGCGTCTTGCCGCGATCGTTTCTTTGGGTGAAGGACTGAATGTTATTGTGGCTGTTGCGGGTGATAGTCAGCAGATCAGTAAGCTGTATCATGGAGGCGAACAGTTTACCATGCGCATGGTACAAAAGGGGACCTCGATCCTGCTGGGCGGTAATGCGTCTGTGCATAATGCAATGACCACAGATATTCCTTATAGCGAATCCAAAATGCAGTTGGCATCTAATGAGGCGTATGTTGTAAGAGACGGGAAAGCTCTGAAAATAAGAGTGGTCGAATAAGCGAGAGGTGAGGTGATTTTGTGAAGCAGATCGAATTGACGGCAAAGGAGTTGCTGGTATTATCAGCTCAATTGGGTGCTAAAAATTTGTTGGGGGTCCGGGATCCGTTCGGCGCACTGGAGCGTAGTGAAATGCTTACTGAGATCGCGACTGTTCAGCTTCAGGCGGAAAAGGACGGTTTAGCCCAGATGGACTTTGATGGAAATTTCAGAGTCTCTCCAGACGCGATCCCCTTATTGACGCCCTGTACCACTTGTAAAAAATACATATCAGTGGAATGCAGCTGTAATGGTGTGCTGCGCACCAGCCGGAATTTATATGCCGTAGATAGCAGCTTAACGATGTTGGAGCAAACAGGGGAACATATCGTTCTGCGCAGTATTGGACGGGATCAAGCTGCGGAGCACCTATTGCCTTCAGGTGAGTTAGCACTCGATGTGACAATAAATGCAGATCCATTTGATCTACCCATCTCCGCGCTGAATAGGCTGCGGGAACAGGACGAGCAAGTGGTGGCAGATGATCTAAAAGCCATGGGATGTCCAAGTTCATTTGTGCAGCTTATCAGCGCAGCACTTCAGCAAAAAAGCATTTGCTATGTGATTACATTTTTCAACTATGAAGCTGGCATTGTGTTAAATCGGATCTTATTAACAGATGGGAGATCTGGGATCATTGCGGAGCTTATAGATACTGAAGATGGGACACCATTGCGATTCCAGAACATCGACAAAGCTGGTATCACGACGTTGATGGAGACATTTATTGAGAAGTTACTGTCAAATGAGGAGGGGTGATCGTGAAGCCATGTGAAAACGCTATCGTGACCCTTGTCTTTGACGGGAAAGAAGAAAGAACGTTGGATATGGAAGTCCCAACATTCATGCCGATATGCGAGTTGGAGACAAAAATCGAAGAATCCCTGCGGAGCATGTCACCTGGATCGCTGCCAATGGGATATGGTATTGTACTTGTGCATAACGGTAAGACGCTCCAGGGAAACAGTTGCTTGGCTTCTTCTGGGATTTGGGAGGGCAGTAAACTATACTGCAAAATCAGACAGGAGGGATGATGATGGGTACGATCCGAGTAGATTATGATAATGCCCGCGCGGAAGCAAATAAGCTCTTATCTGCAGCAGATGACTGCGAGCGCGTGGTTCGCCAACTAAGAGCAGCCAGCAGATCGATCCCGGCTGAATGGGAGGGCGCAGCAGCAGATGCATTTTTGATCGCTGTCGAGCGTAGGATCGCAGAACTTACAAAGCTTGGATCAGATATCAGAGGATCTGCGAAGCAGATCAGGCGCATTGCCGACGACCTTGAAGAAGCGGAACGCAGGATCCGATCTCAGATCGACGCAGGTGTGATAGCTTTATCTGGTTCAATTGATAGTCACGCATTAGATGTACTCAAGGCTGACGACATTTGTCATGTTTGACACAGAATTGGGGTGAAACAATGTCTGTCATTAAAGTGATACCGGAGAGTGTGTCATCGATAGAAAGTGTTGTGCGCTCTCAGGCAATCGCAATGGAAAGCGTGACCAGCATACTCATGAATGTGATCAATGAGTTAGATATGCAGGTAGCTTCTTCTGAAAGTATTCGAGAAAACTTGACAAACCTAAAACAGCGCAGCTCCCAGCAGCAGCAAAAGCTGGAGGGAATGGACAGTGCGCTCATCAAAGTCAATAACGAATTCATGCAAGCAGATCGAAATCTCGCGCAACGCTCAAGAGATTTGAGCCGTATGATCGACTATATCCGTGGCACTGAAGCAGGGGTGTGGAATAGCACGATGACCGTTTCCGCGACGGCCGCAACTGCAATTGCAGCTTTGACTGGGATCACACAAAGCGGCTATCTTTCGATTCAAGAGTCCATGGAGAACATTAACATGTGTCAAAGGACCTTGTCGGCGTCAACGGGCGTCAAAGAAACTTCTGTTTATAGTAGCCTGTACGACTATTTAAATGAAAATGATCCCACGTACCTCTTTGGCGGATATAGCTTTGCTATGGCCTTTGTGGGAGATGCGAAATGGTACGAAGTAATGGGATATGGAATGGGTCATGCCAAAGACATTCTCAAAGCACTATTCACGGGTCGGAACAGCGATGAAATGGCCAGTTCTATGATGAATGACCCGGATAAGTGCAAAGCGATTCTCAGAGGCATGATCGATGACCTTACCGGGACAGAATATCTGGATGTATTTGACAGTAGTGAGGAGACTGCGCTGAAAGAGATCGGAAAGTTTGCAAAAGACTATGGGTTTGAGGATGTCAGCGATCTCGTCGACATCATTCAAAAGGCTACAGGTGGAGTTGAGTATGCAGACCGAATATTAAAGGATTACACCGAGAATATTCGGATGTTAGAATCCCTCAAGGGCGTGGCCCCGAACAGTGGCGTTTTGTCTCAAACGGTGGATGACTTGATCCGAGAGTATAAGGATCAATTTGGTAGCGATATTGTTGACGAGTTGAAAAAGAATGCTGAAAAAGGGATCGTCACTAATGTCGACGCGCTCTTAGGGACAAAATTCAGTACGGTCAATAAGGTGTGTGAAAAGGCTTTTGGTAGTATCCCCGCTGTAAAGGGCATGGAAAAAGTTATTACAACAACATCCATGAGAACAGATGCCATCAGTAGTTTCCGCAATGCCGCCCAAAAGATCCAATCGGGGAACTTCACTGAAAGCGATGTACAGGCCTATCAAAATTCATTCAATGTTGCGAAAGGACTAACAATAGAGCAGTATAAAGGATTGCTGGAATACTACGGAAAAAACAGCAGCAAAGGCCAGTATGTTGCCAGTGAGCTCAAGAAACTTGAATCAATGACGAGTCAGGATTTCCAATACGCTTCGTCCTATAGTTCCAAGAAATTCAGCAGTGGTGCAGGCCATGGCGGCGGCGGTGGCGGTGGCGGCGGATTCTGACCCCGATTCACTATGTTCTATCAGTTGTGTTATCGGACAGGTTCCGTTTCACATATAAGATCTGAAAATTATTTAAGGAGGAAATTATTATGGCGATCATTCAGGTCACTCCGGAAGTTCTGACTTCAAAAGCAAGTGAGGTCCGTTCCCTCAAGTCTACTCATGATGAGACGATGAGCAAGCTTCGTTCCTTAGTCCTTGCCCTGAACGAAACATGGAAGGGCGAGGCTCAGGATGCTTTTGTCGCCAAGTTTGAGAGCATGCAGTCTACATTTACCAATTTCTCTGAAATGTTGGAGGGGTACGCTAAGCTGATGGATACTGCTGCCCGTGAACTTCAGAACACCGACCAGGCCCTCAAGTCTACTATGCAGAGCTTCCAGTAATTATTGATAGACAGGGGTAGTGTGATCCGCACTGCCCCTGTCTTCGTTTCATAATATTTCTATTTATTGCATATAACAGCGAAAAGACCTGCAATATAGCAGTTATTGATAGATGATCCAAGAAAAACACAAACGCTTTCATAATGGGGAGATATTGGAGGGATGAAGCCATGAAAAGGATCGTAGGGGGACTGATCATACTGTTGTTAGTTCTCTGCTCTTGTGGAAAGGGAACGCTTACTTGGCAGGAGCAGTACGACCTCGGTGTAAAATACTTGTCGGATGGGAATTACGAGGAAGCAATCATTGCTTTCACAGCGGTCATCGAGATTGACTCGAAAAACGTGGATGCATACCTTGGCCGCGCAAGCGCTTACATTAGCAGTGGCGAGACGGAGGAGAATCTTGCATCTGCTCTGGCGGATTACCAATCCGTGCTGGAACTTGATGATGCTCGTGCAGATGCGTATCTAGGTATGGCGGATGTTTACATTCGGCAAGATAACTATGGAGATGCGCTCGACATTCTGCAGCAAGGTATGTTGAAGGCAAATGATACATCCAAATTGCAAGATAAGATCAATGAGATTAAGGAGAGCCAGCGATATGTGACGGTAAGGACCATGCGAAGTGACGATGGAGGCGGGCCGTGGGCATATGGGATCAATGAATATAATCTTTGGGATGAGCTTATTTTTGCAACTCTATATAATTCTGATGATACCATAGATGAATACTGGGGCTGGGAATACGACGATACGGGACACATACAGAAATATCTACATTATGACAAAGATAAACAGCTTGTAGGCTATGCTGAATTCGAGTATGACGCTCAGGGTAATATGGTCAGAGAGGTTGACTATGACAGTACGGGAAAAATCATGAATGAACACCAGTATTGAAAACTCGAGAGGTGAAAACTAAAAAGAAAGCCTTAATATGACTTTGCAATAATTGGGGGTACGAGAATGAAACGGGCGATAGGTGCAATGCTCAGCGTAATATTACTCTTCGGTCTATGTGCTTGTGGGAAGAAAGAAACGGCGGCCACATGGCAGGAGCAGTACGACCTCGGTGTGCGGTACTTGTCAGAGGGCAACTACGAGGAGGCAATTATTGCGTTTACAGCGGCAATTGAGATTGATCCGAAGAACAAGGATGCCTATCTGGGACGGGCCTCGGCCTATATGGACAGCGGCGCAAAGGAGGACAACCTGACCGCGGCTATGACGGACTATCAAGCCGTTCTGCAAATTGATGATTTGTGTGCGGATGCCTACCTTGGTATGGCAGAGATCTATATTGCCCAGGATGAATTTGACAAGGCAAAGGAGATACTGCAAAAAGGCATTGATATGACTGGCGACGAGCGGCTCTCAGTGCGCCTTGAGGAAATTCAAAGTGGCAATATAAACGACCACTGGAACCGAGTGCATCGGGAAACAACCTATAATGGCTCAGGCGAATTGTTATATTACATTGAATATACATACCTAACAGGGGATAACTATTGGCGATACGATACTGCGGCTTCCTATGATGCCAACGGGAACCAGACAGGTTTTGCAAAATGTGAATACGATGAAAGTGGGAACGAGATAAAAAGTTTCTATCGTCTTGGTGATGGAACAACGGAATGCATAAGGAGAATGGAAAATGTCTATGACAGCGACGGGCATGAGATCCGTTCGGACTGGTTTGATGCGGACGGGTCATTGTATCAGTACACAACATCTGCGTATGATTCTGCAGGGAATTGTGTGCGCTGGAGTGTTCATGGGGAAGATGGCAAACTTAAACAAGAAAATACTTGGGAATATTCCTCCAAAGGTATCTGTATGAAGGAAACAATAACTTATTATCGCGAAGGGACTATAAGCAGATATTCTATAACAGAGTACAACGAATCAGGCCAAGAGGTTTGCACCACAGATTACGATAAAAACGGGAAAACAACGGGTTATCATACATTTGATTATGATGAAATGGGGCATGAAATTGGAGTGAATTTTTTTGATGAAGCTGGAAATCTTAGAGATTACTATCGCACTGAATATGGCGCAGATGGGCAGCGAATCAAGACTTCACGATATAATGAGGATGGGACACTAACAGAAGTAACTACCTATGGCTGAAATGAAAGGATGAGGACCAGTGAGACAAGCGGTGATCATGGCTATCGGTTTCCTTTTGGCAATCAATCTTTGCGCCTGCGGACAAAAAGCGACTACATGGCAGGAGCAATATGACCTTGGTGTACGGTACTTATCTGAAGGTAACTATGAAAAGGCAATCATCGCCTTTACGGCGGCAATTGAGATCGATCCCAAACACCAGGAAGCCTACATTTCTTTAGCAGACGCCTACATAGGACTTGGAGATTATGACAAGGCGAGAAGCACGCTTCAAAAGGGACGAGAAGTGTGCGGGGATCTCGAGGATTTTTCTCGTTTGGAGGCCAATCTGTCTTTCTTGGAATCTGGCGAAGTAGGCATTCGAATAACGGAACTATACTTTGACAAACAAACTTTCCTTTCCGGTGGTGAGACAGATTTTCTTGTTTCAGTGGCCTATCAGTGCCCGGAGGAAGAATGCATTTTAATGATTGGCGCAAACACGTATGAAGCAGATTCTTTCCGCATGATGGATGAAGACCATAGAGTTACAGGCGGGGGCGGGTATCAGTTTCAAGTTTCCTTAACACCCGTACAGTGGGATGATGCCTATTTTGGCATCTATGTTAATCTCTCAGAGGCTGACCATGAGGAGAAGTGGACACCATTTGCTTCAGATACCTTGTTTATTGATCCACAAGGTAATGTCATTGGAAAGTTGGAGAATGATCAGCTCAATGAGGCGGATTCGGAAGCAAGTTCTACAGTAGAATCGGAACTGGAAATTGACCACGGACAGGCAGATGAGTTACAAATAGCAAATGAGGAAGCTGAGCCAGCACGAGATACGGTTCCTCCAGAAGAAAAGTTGACCTCTAATCCTGAAACGGAAATGAGTCAATCAGAGGGCCAGAATGAGACATTAGGCCAAACAGAGCAGGAAAGAACCTCAGCAACAGAAGCGTCCTCAACGGTTGATAGTGGAGTATTAAATGGTGGAGATATTACATGGGCCCTCGACAATACTGGGTTGCTCTCGGTAAGCGGGAACGGTGAACTGGCACAGTATAATAAGGCAACAAATCTTGCACCATGGAATGCCTACACCGAATCAATTAAACGGGTAGTAATTACCGATGGGTTAACGGGACTAGGTTCCTGGGGGTTCTCTGATTGCAAATCACTAACAGACATTGCTATCGCAAACACAGTGTCCTTTATTGGCACGGGGACTTTTTCGGGATGCAGGCGGCTAACGAGTGTTATTCTCCCAAGTGGCCTTGAAAATGTTGAAAAAAGCCTGTTCGATGGATGCAGTTCACTTAAAACGGTTGTAATTCCAAATGGAGTCCAGCAAATTTACGATTTGGCATTTCATAATTGTAAATCGCTGACCAGCATTGAAATCCCTGACGGTGTGACTGATATTAGAAGTTCAGCGTTTGCGGGATGCGAAGCACTCACACATATTACGATTCCGGCAAGTACAACATTTATAGGGGAATACGCCTTTGCGAACTGTAACGCTTTAATTGATGTATATTACCAGGGTACGTCCGCCGAATGGGATGTAATAACGATTCGGAATGGGAACGATGCTCTGACTGGTGCCACCATTCATTTTCAGGGATAAAGACAAACAACAGAGCTAAAGGCATAGGGTAGAACAAAATATGGGGAAGAGAGTCTTGATAGTGCTATGAAAAGAAAAGCGAGCTTGTTGTTAAGTCTTCTCATGTGTCTGACGCTTTGCGCCTGCGGGTCAGGGACAACTACATGGCAGGAACAGTATGACCTTGGAGTGCGCTATTTGGCCGAAGGGGATCACAAGGAAGCAATTATTGCCTTTACAGCCGCAATCGAGATCGATCAGAAGAACGTGGATGCGTATCTTTCTCTGGTAGCTGCCTACGTGGCCACAGGAGACTATGGGAGTGTAGAGGAGCTCTTTAGTAAGGCATGTGATTCTGACATGAGAGAGATAGATGTTAAGCTGCTTGCCGATCGCATTTTACAGAGCCCCGAACTCAGTATCACAAGCCAAATGATCGATGCATCCGATTTCATGATCGGGGGGAAAGAAATAGGCCGTTGCACATTGAGCGAATTTATGGATATATTCCCGAACAACACGGATACATACGATGACCCGCTATCTAAGCGAGAGCAAGGAGGTAAGTCTGGAATAACATATACGCCGTGCTTGAGAAGAATAGACGGCTCCTATCATACAGGGCTTATCTGGGCATGGGCACGATCTGTTAGCTCGAAAATAGGCGTAGCTGTTTTTGAGGGGAACGATACTGTTGATTTTGACTTTAACTCGATTCAAACAGGGGACAATGTTGAAACGGTGCTCGATAAGATGGGCTTATCCGAACTGGGGAAAAAGTGCTGCTTGATGATTGGAAGCCCAGTGACATTTGAACTTTCACAAGATGGAAAATGGTGTGCATATTCTATGGGGCAAGGAGAAATGGTGGATGAAGAAAACTACGGTTTTCTCATTTGTGATTCGCAGCACGGAGGGATCATCCATCTTGAGTTTGAGGGAGAGATACTGTCTTTTGTACAATACAATGAACTTGATTGGCAATGGTGAAAGGGGGAGGAAAGATGAAGAGAATAATGCCTATTCTATTCGTGTTAGTAATGGCTACATGTTTCATGGCTTGCGGTCAGAATACATCTATGTGGCAGGAGCAGTATGACCTCGGTGTGCGGTATTTATCAGAGGGCAACTATGAGGAGGCCGTTATCGCTTTTACGGCAGCCATTGAGATCGATCCGAAGCGGGCTCTCGCCTACATTGGTCGCGGTGATGCCTACATTGGTAGCGGCGAAACGGAGGAGAATCTGGCGGCGGCATTGGCAGACTACGAGGCCGCACTGGAGTTAGACGCAGAACCACCCGGTATTTATTTAAAACTTGCGGATATTTACCAGCGGCTTGGAGACTATGATTCCGCAATGACGATATTGGAGCAAGGGTTTGCTGCCACATCTGATGTTGCTATTGCTGAAAAGATTGAAGAGTTGAGAGATCCCTTTCGCAATCAGGATAATTTCGTGTCGTCAGATAAATTCTCTCAAAACTCTTTGACTTATATAACAACTATGATAGATGTCATGCAACAGGAATACTTGACTGAGATTCATGATTTTGCCCTTTCTGAAGAGCGGAGAATAGCAGAGATTGTCGCAGAAACATCACCAATATACCAATCTCTTATTGAGCAGGAAGGCATAGAGCGGATTCACTACTTTGGGGACTGTCACACTGCCTTTGTGGTAGAGGATTATAAAGCAGATATTTGGTCGTACACAGGAGAGGACGGACTCCACTATTTCGGAGCAGAATTCCATCCCGAGCAGGGGCGGGGATATTATCTGTATTATATCGATTTTGGTAATGGGGTATATGATTTGACTTTTTTGGCAGGAGATTGTGTTGACTGGAACTGGGACGGGTCATATTGGAGATACTACTTTAATAATGTTGGGCCCCGGACCTACGGTGGCGGAAACAGCAGTTACTATGAAGTGATGTTGTATGAAGGAATTTACAGTGTTGGAACTGCAAAAGGTGGTTTCAAAGATGACATCGAAATCGAAAGAAAAGTTGATGGTTTGGAAATGGGTGTAGATGACCCTTTGGCAGAAGAACCTCGCATTAAAGAGCGTAGTTACTTTGATGAAAATGGGAAATGGGTGAGTACATCCGGATTTGGTACAGAAGTAACCGAAGTAGTATATGATAATGGCCGGAAAATGGATACGGATTATTTTCAAGATTACTATTTCATTCCAACAGGATACATAGTTGAAATTGAAGAATACGAGCGCGCTCTGTGGTGATATGCTATTTTTAATTTATTCTGGAGTCAAAACCGTGGAGTTAAGCAACGAGGGAAAAAGGAGAAATACACATGAGGCGAATTTGCAGTTGGATATTGATCATCGCCTTGCTGCTTGGCCTATGTGCCTGCAGACAGAATGTGGAAACCCAGTGGCGGGAACAGTATGATTTGGGTGTACGGTACTTGTCCGAAGGAAACTACGAAGAAGCAATCATTGCCTTTTCCGCTGCCATTGAAATAGATCCAAAGCGCCCAGAAGCTTACTTGGGTGCCGCTGAAACATATATAGCCAAAGACGATATAGAAGCCGCACGAAAGGTTTTGGAAGATGGTTTGGAAGTTACTGGAAATCAGAGTATTGCAGATAAACTGCAGGAGATCCTGGACAGTTCGGGATTTGATATAAATGTACTCCTCATGGCGGCTCTTCAAAAAGATACTGTATTATCTTATACAAATATCCCAGAACTTTTTTCAAAAGAGTACGATAACTTGGCTTCATTTTTCGGGCTTCCGCTATGCAGCCAGGATGAAACAACGTTTTCTGGTAATTTCAATGGAAACGATTTTTCATTTGAGGTTAATGAATGCCTCTATGAAGAGGACTGTGGCTCAACAATAAAAGGACGCAGCATAGCTGCTCTCAACAATCGTGAAATAATAGATGCAGATATGTCGACTTATTTTGAGGAAGATTGGGGAACACCGACCGGGTGGTTAGATATTTGTTTGGGGGATGATTATGGCACTGTCTTACGAAAGCTGGGCATGGATGAAAGCCTGGTGGACAAGTTGATGGATTATAAGGGAATCTGGATCGAACTTTACAAGGATGGAAATAAGCGCGGATACGCGCTTGAACAGAGCGGAACAACTGTGGGCGGACAACCCTTGCCGCAAATATACATAGATTTTTTCGACGAGACGTTAGACGAGGAAAAGACAGTTTGGATGGAATTTTTTGACGGAAGTCATTTGAATCGAATACTTTACAGCAATCAGTCGCTGTTTACAGCAATTGTCGGGGCGCAAACCATGATTGGGGATTGACAAGCCCGGGGCACAGAGATATTGAGAGAATGCAGTATCAATGAGGTTATCAGAAAGTAGGATTATAGAAATGAGAAAAATAGTCTCTTTTACTTTGGCGGTTTTAACGTTACTTAGCCTTTCTGCCTGTGCCCCAAAGAAGGGGGCTCCTACCACCTGGCAGGAGCAGTATGACTTCGGTGTGAGGTACTTATCAGAGGGCAACTATGAGGAGGCCGTTATCGCTTTTACGGCAGCTATCAAAATCGACTCCAAGCGCCCAGAGGCGTATTTGGGTCTGTCAGATGCCTATACGGAACAGGGAGATGTCGAAAAAGCAATCGAGACATTGAAATGTGGTCAGGAACAGACCGATGACCAAACGATTCAGGAGAGATTGGAGCAGCTTCTGGCCATGCAGGACAGTGGTGAGTTGAATTCCTATGTTGTGTATTCTTATGATGAGCAGGGGCGGGAGATCCGCACGGATTCTTATGACTCGGATGGCAGTCTTATAGGGGCAGTGGAGTCAGAGTACGACAATGTGAGTGGCGAGTTGATTAAACAAACTTACTATGGAAAAGAGAATGAGATAAAGAGATGGGCAGTCTACTATCCTGTCCGTGAATGGGGTCACTGGAGCGTGGGGCTGCGACTGGAGTATGACTCAAATGGTCAGCCGGTTTTGGAGGACAGCGAGAATTGTACATTTTCCGGGGACGAGTTGATTCAATACAGATTAGAGAGTGTGGAAGGTGTGTCATTGTATGAGTTTGCAAATGAGCAACTTGTGCGAATGACCTATTCTGCGGCGGACGGCGATATGCTCGAACAGATATATAACGGAGCAAGAGAATTGACCAATGATCGTTATTACCACAATGGGGCCTTAACATCAGAAACAACCTTTGAGTATGATGATGCTAATAATACCTTCCGAAGATGGGATTGGAGTAAGCATTTTCCGGATGAAAAAAATCCGTATTATTGGATTTATGATAATCAAGGGCGAACTTTGGAAGCCTATCTTAATGGATCTCATCAGACCACTTCCTATGACGCAAATGGGAACATGACCATGATATATACGAACGGTGGTGGTGAATTGGAGTATACCCAGACGGAGATGCGCACAGCGATGGGGGCCAGAACGACGACAATTTATCCAGATGGCAGTTCTGACGGGTTCTGGGAAGATGACATTGTGGGCAACCGGGTCGAGGACGAACACGGGTACACCTGCACACGAACTGCCGATGGCCTTCCGCTGGAGGTATATGAGAATGGCGCACTAAAACGCAGCTACAGCTATCAGGCCGAAACCTTTACGATTACAGATCATCAGGATGACACATCAAAAACCTACTCCATGGATGGAGTGCTGCTGACAGAGAATGATAGGTACAATAATACTCTGTATCTCTATGATTCCGAAGGAAAACTGGTGCGTACCCTCAGCTTTGCGAAAGCAGTGTCATGAGGAGGAGAATATTTGTGAAAAAAAGAATTGTAGGCTTACTGTTAGCGCTGGTTTCGGCCTTGACTCTCTGCGCCTGCGGGCAAAAGAAACTCGCTCTCAGCTGGCAGGAACAGTATGACCTCGGTGTGCGTTATCTGTCCGAGGGAAATTACGAGGAAGCGATCATCGCTTTCACTGCCGCTATCGAGATCGATCCGAAGCAGGCAGACGCCTATATCGGGCGCGGCGATGCTTACATTGGAAGCGGCGAAACGGAAGAGAACCTAGCGGCAGCTTTAGCGGATTATCAGTCTGTGCTGGAACTTGACGATACTCGTGCAGATGCCTATCTGGGCATGGCGGACGTTTATATCCGTCAGGGCGACTATGAAAAAGCTCAAGAAATTTTAGAGCGAGGATTTGAGAAGACCGGGGACCAGTCGATTTCAGACAAGCTGGAGGAGATCAAGGCTGGAACCATCACAGACTCGTCCGGCAAAACGCGCCGAAAGAGCGGTTATGATGCCACAGGATCATTGGCCTGGTATCATACTTATGCTTACGATACACAGGGACGGCAAAGCAGCGTGACATCGTTTGATGCTTCCGGCAGCCAGACTGGCCATGTGGATATACAATATGATCCGAATGGCAACAGGCTAACAAGTTACTATTGGAATAATAGTGGTAAAGTTGGAAAAATCACATATGAGCGAAATGATGCTGGAAAAGTAACCCGTGAGACGCACTATACATTAGACGGTGAGATGTCATATTACAATATCTGTGAATATGATGGAAAGGATAACCTGGCAAAGGAAAATCGATACGACGCGGATGGTACGCTTCTCGAATATTATGTTTATACCTATGATCTGAATGGTCATCAGATCCGTAAAGATAACTTTTCCGCAGATGGTACGCTTTCTTCCTACGAAACGACAACATATCATGATAACGGACGTAGAGATGTCTATTCCTGGTACAACTCAGATGGTGTTCTTGAGTGGTGTTGGGTTGTTCAGTATGATGAGGAATGGAACTATATAGGGGAAAAACACTATGATGCATCAGGGAATCTGACAAGTTCGACGGTCAGTGAATAATGATGATGGCGAACTTATAGGTAGGATCATTATGATGTCTATGCTGATTTGAAGAACGGCGGTATTTACAACTAAGGACGGGGAGGGAAGACGTGTCACATGAGAAGCCGTACAATTTTATTTTGGGTGTTGATTTTGAGCCTGAGCCTTTGCGCTTGTGGACAAAGAGCACCTACATGGCAAGATCAGTATGATTTGGGTACTCGATACTTATCCGATGGAAATTATGAAAATGCCATCATTGCATTCACCGCAGCCATTGAGATCGACCCCCAAAATGTAAATGCCTATATTGGACGAGCCGATACATACATGAAAAGAGGTTCGGCTGAAGACCTTCTGCTGGCGAAAGAAGATTACGACAGGGCAATCGAACTGGAACCAAAGATTTGGGAGGCTTATCAGAAGAAGAGCGTTGTTCTTACAATGATGGGTGATCATGTCGAGGGGTTAGCCACTCTATACGAGTATAAAGAGGCAAATTCATCGCCAGAAGCAGATGAAGCAATTCAAAGCTACCTAGAGAGATTATCATTTGATATTGAAGTAGAGACACCCACTCAGCAACCAAAGGCTGCCTTTGTAGACACAAGCCCAGCAGATGTTGGCGCGACTGGTGAGAAGTTTGTCTATTTAGTGCTGACTGACGCACAGACCGGTGTAAGGCAGGTCGCAGCCTCTCTAGCAATAAAATACTACACTGATTTTGGCTTCGATGAGACTTCTATCGAAATCGTAAAAAGTCATGGAGATACATGGCTCTTTTACCTGTGGACGGGTGCAGGCACGAGTTCGACATTTTTGTATACCATCCATACGAATCAAGTTTTAGTTCTAGAACCGTATTTAACGGAGTGGAATTTCACAGATGATCATCTAATTGGCGAGACCATTACTTTTGCGGTCGGTGACGAAGAGGGACTCTTTATCTATGATTGGTCGGGTGAGCTTTTGTATAGCTTAGAGAACATCGTTGGCCCGTGTATATTGGATGGGAACTCCCTCTACTATGCCGATCATGTGAATGAAGGGAAAAAGCAGGTCTATTATATCCGAACGATGGAGTTGGGAGAGTATGCAGCATCGACGATTTGCACGGTCGAACTTCTAGATGGATATCTTTACTTGGAAGATGGCGAGATAAAGTGGTATGATATACAAGCGCAGACTTCTAACAATATGGATATACACAATGCTCACGATGTTTTGCTGCCGAAGGAAGAAAACGAGACCGTCCAACTGCTCACTGAGGTGTTGGAATACATGCAGGAGAACTATCCTGACGAGGGGATCATAGATGTTGAGTATTATGCGGAGCATGATGGAATGATCTCCGCTCGTATTGTTTCGGCAGCATCGATATATGTAGGGGCAGAGATCGAAAGAGCTACAAGAACTGTGTACTTGTATAACTTCGGACAGAGAAATATAGGAACATTTGTCTTGCCGGAGTGAGAAGAGAACAATGGTATGATCAGTTCGGGATGACGATTGCAAGTATTATGAGCCATTGATCTTGGTGCCTGTTCATATGGGTGCTTGAGGTGGCCCAATGAGGGAAACACGGCTTTACTATCAGAGTGGATATATGTACCTTGTTTCAGAACACACAAAAGTTGAATAGCGTGATCTGAATTAGAGACAGAAGTTGAAGAAATTGATGGTTACTACTGGTGAGGAGAGCTATGAATCGTACATATGGCATTGGATCTACTGTATTTGAAAAGTGGATCATCAAGCGAAAGTTGGGCGAGGGCAGCTTTGGCACGGTTTATGAGATCCAGCGTGAGGATTTTGGCGAAGTCTATAAGGCGGCGCTAAAAGTCATCACCGTGCCTCAGAGCGACGCGGAGTTTCAGGGTGCGCTGGATGAAGGTATGACTCGGACTCAGGCAGAGGAATATTTCTACAGTGTGGTGGAGGATATCGTTCGGGAGTTTGCTATCATGGCCAAGCTCAAAGGCACGGCCAATGTAGTAAGCTACGAGGACCATGCCGTGATCCGCCACAAGGATGGCGTGGGATGGGACATACTGATCCGGATGGAATTGCTGAATCCACTATTGCCCTATGCCTACCGGCATCCCATGTCCCGGCGCGATATTATTTGTCTGGGCATTGATATCTGTAAGGCACTGGAGCTTTGTCAGAAATACAATGTGATCCACAGAGATATCAAACCAGAGAATATCTTTGTCTCCGACAACGGAGATTATAAGCTGGGTGATTTCGGCATTGCCCGTACTATTGAGCGGACGATGTCCGGCCTTTCTAAAAAGGGGACCTATAACTACATGGCTCCGGAAGTCTATCGAGGCAGGGAGTACGGCTTCAGTGTAGATATATACTCTCTGGGCATTGTGCTCTATCGACTGCTGAACCAGAACCGGATCCCTTTCCTTCCGCAGCCGCCGGAACCCATCACCTTCCACCAGCGGGAAGAGGCGCTGGCACGCCGCATGGGCGGCGAGATGCTGCCGAAGCCATTCTATGCCGAGGGACGGTTGGCGGAGATCGTTCAAAAGGCATGTGCCTATGAGCCTAAGGAGCGATACTCCAGTCCCATACAAATGCGTCAGGAATTGGAAGCCATTCTTTACGATGAAAAAGATACCGAATTCATCTATCCTTCAGGCGATGAACTATCTCTTGCAGAAAATGAATACGCATCGTCTTATGGTACGGAACAGTCCGCAGCAGAAGAGTTATGCGAAGAAGATAAAGAGCAAACAGAAAGTGCTTTCGGTAAAGCGCATGGTTTACAAAATGCAAAAGACACAGGAGATGAAGAAGCAACAGAAAGTGCCTTTGGGCGTCGAAAGTATGCGCCAGGCATTGACCCGGAATCGTCAAAAACAGAATATGTTTTTGGGAGTAGGTCAGACGGAAAGCCTGCCTCGAGGGCCAAAACAGTCTCTGTCCCAGCAGCAAAGACGAGATCTCCAAAGGTCATAATAATTGCGATCACTGCTGCTGCGATGTTACTGGCCTGCGGTATTGGGATATATATGTACTTGCAAGCATCCAGAGTGAGCCGCTATGAGACGATCATGGAACAGGCTTCGACTTTGTGTGCTACAGATGCAGAGGAGGCACTGTCGCTTTATCTGGAGGCACAGAGCCTATCATCCAAAGATCCTGCACCATATACTGGCTATGCTTACGCGCTATATTGCAACAGGCAATATAAAGAGTGCATCAGCTATATCGAAGATACGCTATCTCTTGGAAAAGAATATGATATTTCTACTCAAGATAAGCTCAGTGAGATTTTAGCATCTGCATATTTTGAATTGGAGGATTATGCTCAAGCAGCTTCCTTCTTCCGATTGAGCACAGCGGGGGGAGATGTAACAGTTTCCGCGATGCGTGATTACGCAGTTTCCTTGGGACGTATGGGAGACATAGATGCAGCAAACGAAGTATTACAGCGAATGTACAGCGAAGGGGCTTCCGGCGATGTAACAGACTATGTACAGGCTGAAGTGAACTACGCGCTGAAAGATTACACGACCGCAGAACATGGGTTCCGAGAGGTGCTAGATTCCACAGAAGATATAAGTCTGCAAAAACGGGCGCTGCGCTCCCTTGCTGAGTTGTATCGCGATTGTGCGGCGTTAGCCAGGATCAACGAGTCCCCTATTGAATATCCGGCCACTAAGGAAGCGGAGCTTTTATCCAATGGGATTGTCCAGTATGGGCTGCGTTATGACAGCACACTATGGGAAATGTTAGCGCTAGCCTATTTTGAGGCTTATCATACAGACGCTTCTGTAGATGTAAGCTACCTGAACAAGGCGGCAGAGTGTTTCAATCTTGTCATTGAGCTTGGCGTTCAAAAAGACTACCTATATAGTAACCTGTACACGATCTATTACGAGATGAAGGATTATGAGAAAGCGGAACAGGTACTTGAGGATTACGAAGCTGCATTTCCAGATGATTACATGCCCCATGCATTGCGTGGTATGATGCTTATCACGATTGAGAACAACAAAAGCCAGTCTGCACGAGACTATACAAAGGCTGTGCAGGAATATGAACAGGCTGGAAAATTAGTCGAAAGTGACGATGATCAGACATATTATCAGCAGTTGGGAAGTCTGATCGACCAATTGAACGCGAAAGGCTGGCTTTGATAGTTCAATTGAAACTATGCTTGTTTGAAGAAGGTCAAAACATGAGAAAAGTATATATCGACTCAGCTTGTGCCTGTCATATAGGCATGATACGGGCAAATAATGAAGACAATTTTTATTTTGAGGGGCATCACTTGGAACTGATCAACCGAGGGTTGCCGAAGACACTTTCTTCCCACGATTCAGAGGGGGGCATATATGCCATCTTTGACGGTATGGGTGGTGAAGAGGCTGGTGAAACAGCGGCATATTTAGCATCCAGCACGCTACAGGATGACCTGAATGATGGCAAGGCAGACGATCTGTCAGCCTTTTGTATTCACGCTAATCGTCGCATTTGTAGCTATGCCAAACGGCATGGGGATCTATCTATGGGATCTACTGCTGCCTTATTGCGGCTGAATAACGGAACAGCTGAGGTCGCTAATCTGGGAGACAGCAAAGCATATCTGTTCCGTCAAGGTATACTGACACAGCTTTCCGTTGACCATACAGATGCTGCACTTCTGGCGCGAAGCGGCGCTACCCGTAAACCACGGTTAACACAGTATCTAGGTATCCCAGAAGATGAAATGCTTTTGGAACCGGCATATTGGCAAGGAACGATCGCCCCGGGGGATAAATTTCTTCTTTGCTCCGATGGCTTGACCGACATGGTGTCAGAAGATGAACTTCGATCGATCCTTACATACGACATGCCTGTGGAAGAGTGCGCTGATGCTATGGTGGAGCGAGCCTTATCCTATGGTGGAAAAGATAACATTACAGTAATTGTGTGTGTTGTATCATCATAGGGGATCTGACTAGTTGTAAAACGTATGTATCAAAATGGCTTTTGGAAATTGAAATTGCTACATCAAAGCAGACCAAGTAAGAATACTCTCACTGACAAACCATTGAAAACTGATGCCTGAGCTGGAGAAAATGCACGGACGGCCGAAGAGTTTCAAATTCAGAGATGCCTATTGCAAAATAGAGACAGTTCTGCTATACTGATTACATTAGTATCATAGATTGCCTTTGTGCAATTAGAGTTTATCCGATCATAAAGTGTCTGAGGAGTTTTTCTTCAGGCACTTTTTGTTTCTTCTGCCTCTCGCAAACAGAGGCACAGACAGGGGCGGCGCGGGCAAGTGCCTCTGCGCTGTCTACAAGTTCATATCAGGGATCCCCGGGTCCAAAAGCGCTCAGAGAGCTTCTGCTCTTTGAGCGCTTTTTTAATATAGATCGGAGCATGACCGCTCCCTTACTCTTTGTTCCGGGGAGCCTTTCGGCATACCCGTTTATATAGATCATTACACGCAGGAATGCAGAAAGGAAATGCCTATGGAAGAAAATTATATGACAGTGATCATCTCATGCATTGCGGAGATCGCTGCCTCAGGCGCCGCTGAGCGGGTCAAAAAGCTCCGCCTCGACGCTATCCGTTCGCTTCAGCGGTATCTGCGCTACTATCGGCAGCTTGGCTATATGCCGAAGCTGCTCTATGCCATTGCAGAAAAGAAGTGCCGGATGATCAGCTCCATCGCTTCCAAGCCGGAACTGGAAAAACTGATTCGTCCGCGTTGCCCGCATTACGATGGGAACCGGTTTATTCCGGATACTTACAGTATCCCGGAGGAAGAACTCATCTGTTGGAGCGAGACATCCCTGAAAGTGCCGCTGAATGCGGCGGGTTTTCAGCGGTACATGGATCTTTTTAAGCAGGTTCTTCCCGAAGAAAGCCGCAGACTCGCACTGTGAGGTAGCGCAGGTGAAAAACATCGGGAATTCACATCGGGAACTGACCTTCGCAGATCTCCGCATCCACTATTATACCGGTCAAAGCTATCTCATCTCTGGTGAAGGCCGGAACAAAGTATTTGGCTATCGGCACGGTGTGATGACGAATATCGGGGATCTGTCGGAAGACGAGTGGACACGGCTTGCAATGCAGCTGATCGAGCAGTCCGGAGAGCAGGAGTTGCATCAACAGCTTCTCACATGGGAGAAAGAGCACAGCCATTGGAAACGGAAAGAATTGCGGTTTGAGCTGGATGTGTTGAGCATGCACATGGCTCGGCTGCCCGACGATCCGGCGTGGCGCGATTTTATCCCATTCAACCGGAAATATCGCCCCGAGGCACTTTGTAATACCGAGATTCTTTGGGTTAAATGTACCGGCTGCGAAAAACGCTACGAAATGACGAGAAAACAGTTTGAAAACATCCGCAGCAGAAATGATGGCAAGCTGTACTGCCAGAAATGCGGTGACTGGATCCCTGTCTGCCCATGCGATTCTCCTGAGAGAGGAGGCGGTGGGAATGGATAAGGTCGTCATTGTCGTCAAGGACGGAATGGTCCAGGAGGTATTTGGCCCCTGTCCGTACAAATTTGAGGTTGAGATTCTGGATATGGATTTTAACGGGGCCGACCCTGACGCAGAGACCGCTGCACAGGATCGGCTTCAGACTATCCAGCAGTATCTCAGCAAAATCTATTGACTGAAAGGAGACGCATTATGCGTGCAAAGGACAAACCAAATCTGGAACGGATGCGTGAACTGATCAATCAGCTCACGGAAGCGGATATCGCTTACTACAAAAACGATGCTCCTATCATGACGGATCTGGAATATGACCGATTGACGGAGGAACTCACTTCTTTGGAGCGTGATACTGGGCTTGTACTTTCCGGCTCGCCGACGCAAAAGGTTTCCGGAGAGATTCTGGAAAGTCTGGCGGAGGTGCGGCATACGAAGCCCATGCTGTCTGCGGGAAAAACCAAATCTATTGAGGATCTGATCCGGTTTGCAGCCGGGCGGGCGGTGATGCTGAGCTGGAAGATGGACGGCCTGACGCTGGTACTGCGATATGAGTCTGGGACACTGAAGCAGGCTATCACCCGCGGCCGTGAGGGAATTATCGGTGAAGATGTGACTCACACAGTCCGCACTTTCTGGAATGTTCCCCTGACGATCCCCACGAAGGAATCGTTCGAGGTGCGCGGAGAAGGCGTCATCTCGTGGGAGAGCTTCCATAAGATCAATGCCGTTCTGGAGGAACCCTATACCCATCCGCGGAATCTGGCCTCCGGCAGTGTCCGAAAACTCGACGCCGGCGAGGCAAGCAAGCGCAGGCTGGAGTTTTGGGCCTTTGAACTGGTCAGTGATTATCTGGAGCCGGAGAGCAAATTGGCACAGCAGAAGTTCCTGCATCGTAACGGTTTTTCGGTTGTACCATATCTCTTTTTGGATTCCGGGCACAGCGAGCAGGATATCTGCGACGCTGTCGCTGGTATGGACCCCAAGAATTTTGCCTATCCGGTGGATGGCCTCATCATGGAATATGAGGATATCCGCTATGGGAAGAGTCTTGGGGCGACCGGACACCATGAAAATCGCCTGATCGCGCTCAAATGGGCGGATGAGCTGTACAGGACACGCTTTCGCGGCGTGGACCTTGCCACGACCAGAACCGGTATGGTGAGTATCACAGGATTGTTCGCCCCAGTCAGTATTGACGGTACGCTCGTCAGCCGCGCCTATCTGCACAATCTTGATATCTTCGATGCGTTTCAGTTTGGCATCGGAGATGAGATCAGCGTGTATAAGGCGAACCTGATCATTCCGCAGATTGCGGATAACAAGACACAGAGCAACACCTATGTACTGCCCATGACCTGCCCCTGCTGCGGCGAACCTCTTACGGTCAGGCACACCACGGGCGGCACACGCCAACTGTACTGTGCCAATCCGCATTGTGCAGCCAAACTGGTGCAGAAATTCACGCACTTTTGTGAAAAGACCCGGATGGGGATCGAAGGGCTCTCCGCAACGACGCTGGAGAAGCTGATCGGTCACGGCTGGGTACGGAACTTCGGAGACCTCTATGATCTGGAGCGGCACCGTGAGGAGATCGTCCGTACCGAAGGTTTCGGCGAGAAGTCCTTTGACAGGCTGCAGACGGCAATCGCAAAAAGCCGTCACTGCACGCTGGCAAAGTTTATCGCCGGCCTTGGTATCCCAATGGTCGGGCGTCATGCCGGCAGGGATCTGGACAAATATTTCCACGGCTCCTGGGCTGAATTTGAGGCGGCGATTATCAACGGCTTCGATTTTACCCAACTGCCGGATTTCGGCGAAACCATGCACAATAACATCTACACCTGGTATGCGGACATGGAAGAGGCAAAGCTCTGGCGTCCGCTGCTGAGAAAAATTCAATTTGAAACAAAGGAGAATTTGACAATGGAAACCACCATGAATAACCCCTTCGCAGGCAAGACCGTCGTTGCAACCGGAAAGCTGGAGCATTACACCCGTGACGGCATCCAGGAGAAGCTGCTTTCTCTGGGCGCCCATCCGTCCAGCGCCGTGAGCAAAAAGACCGATTACCTGATCGTTGGCGAAAAGGCCGGCAGCAAGCTGGCCAAAGCGCAGCAGTTGGGCGTGAAAACGCTCACCGAACAGGAATTCGAGGACATGCTGGTCTGAATTACAGATCGCACAACGGTTACGGAGCAGGAATTCCCTGCTCCGTTTCCAGTTTACCGTGCTTTTCACGCAGAGGGCAAATTGTTTCTTGTAAATTCTCACACCGAGGAGGACACACAATGAGAAGAAAGAAAATCGGAGTCATGGATTTCCACGGCAGTGTGGATATCACCGACCCCTGTTATGACAAAGATGTCTGGTGCCGGATGAACGATGTGAAGATCAGTGACGGCGAATATACCTGCAATGTCTGGCATCATACCGACAAAGGCACATATAAGGACGGCACGCCGTATTCGTATATACTGGTCGGCGCGATCGGGATCTACCGAAACGGTGACATCCCGCGTCAGAAAGACATGGAGAAGATCGGTAGCATTGGCGTGGATGCCGGGCTGGCAGGCTTCTTCCACAACAAACCGGATTACAGCGACGAGGCATGGAGCAAATTCTGCAACAGGATCCGTCATGGTGATGCGTGGCTGACCGAGGACGGATTCTACAGTTCGTCCGGGTACGGCGATGGCTGCTATGGCGTATATGCCTATAAGCAGAACGGCGAGATTACCGCGCTGGAACTCCGCTTTCTCTGAGGAGGGACAGACATATGAGCAGTGAAATATTCTATGCCAAGGCATTCCTTCGGGTTGGCGACCGCTTCATTCCCGTCGTCAATCACGGCTCCTCCAATTGCTACGACTTTGACAGCCGTGGCCGCGAAATCCCGGAGCGGCACTGGTCGGTCCTCAGCTATCCTTTTCGCGACCGCCTACTCTTCACGGCAGCGGAAATCAAGCAAATCGCAGCCGCATTTGAGGAAGCTAACACAGAAAATCGCGGCGGGACCTGTAAAAGCCGAAACCGTGCATTTGAGGTGGGCGAATTCGGCCGCTGGATACTGGCCGGGCTCAAGTCCGCTCACACAGTAGAGGAGTATCGCGCGTATGGCAATTCCGTTGTCGTCATCGACTATGAACGGAACTGGTCAAAGGCTTCCGTTGCTTCGACCGAAGAACTGTTGGCAATTCTGGACCGACGGGAGGGCGATCATATCAGCATCGGCTTTGCGGATGACCGACATATCTTCTACCCCAAAACAACCGGAAAGAAGCAGCCGTTTGATTTTGGTACGCTTGACCGCTACTATGTCCTGCAGTCTGAACAAGGCTTCTTTGTTAAGCGCAGCAGCCGCCGTGTCTGGACAACACTGATAGGACATGCAGAGTGCGTGAAAAAATTCAAAACAGAGACCGAAGCGCAAAAGTATCTGACAGCCAATCACGCATTTTTCTCCGCGTGCAAATGCGCATTTGCAGTGAAATGCGTAGAAAACAAGGAGGCCGCAAAATGAAGGAAACCAAAGAGGCCCGTTTCCGCCGTGTAGCGGAGGCGCGCGTCAACAAACTCATCCGGATGCTGCGGCTTCTTGGCAACTGTTCCGGGACAAATACCTACGCCTATGACGACGTTGCCGTTGAGCAGATCTTCACGGCGCTGCAGGTCGAGCTGGATCGGGCGCGGGAGCGATTCGCCGAAAATGGTAAGCCGGGACGAAAGCGGTTCTCTCTTTCGGAAACGCCGACGCCGGACACCGTTTCATATCCACACATCACGCTTCCTCTGCCGGATGGCACGCGGCTGCGCGCCGTCAGCTATGCAGACGAGACTTATCCAGCCATCAATCTATATCTTCTACAGGATGGCAAGCCGGATGAGTTGATCTGCTTTGCAGAATACAACTCAGAACACAGCCCCTGCCATGAGCTTTGCATTGGGGTCTACACTTCCGACAAGGAAGACACACAGTACTATGGGCCATATCGGTCAGAAAGGGAATCAGAGTATGGAAAAAATGATTGACAAAAGCCGGGCATACGAGACATACCGCTTTGCATGGGACGATATCGCAAAGCTGCTGTCGGCTCAGATTAAGGCGGTCCTTGGCCACAGGTTTCTTCTGCGTGTGTGGCCGGAGGATCAGGGATACTGGGGCGCCAGAGCACTGCACGGTCTATTTTCGGTTGCCGATCTGAATCAGCTGCTGGATGCCGTGCAGGCAGACGCGGAAACCCGCCGGGAAACATTGCCGGAGGACTCAGAGGCCGTACACGGATTCGGCATGACACTGGGCTCGCTTCTTTTGAAGTCTGCGTTACAGGCGGACTGGAAATGCGAGTTGGTTGAGGATAACGCCCTCTGGCTGATCGGTGTCGCCAGTGCGGAAACGCGGCCTTACACGGTGAGCGGGCTTCTAAGAAATCTCAATACGGATGCCCTGCTGTCGGCAAGAGAGGCTCTGGAGTACCTGAAGGACAACGGAAGCACCGACTGCACACTCAGCGATATCCGGCTGCGGTATTACGCTGCGCACGGAAACGAACTGTGTTGGCGCTATCCTATCAGCGACGGAATCCATGCCGGTGTGTTTATCCTGGTCACAAAAGATGGCTATCTGAGTCTCCCTTACAACAGCATGGACGAGGAGGACTACGAGATCCTGATGCTGGACGACGCGGTTCTTCATGATCCGGTATCGCTTGCCACTCTCCTGTCAGACTGGGAGGACTTTTCTGCCGATCTGACGGATGCCATGCGCGAGATGCGCTGTATTCTGGAAGGGGGCGAAAGCGATGACTGCTTCGACTAAGCCCGAAATCCATCTGACAGGAAAGCTCCTGCACTCTGTGCAGCTCGGCTGCCCTGCGTTGATTCAGGAACCCGACGGATATCGCAGGACATCGGCAGTCTGTGCCATTCTCCTGGATACGCAAAAAGTTACCGTGATTGAAACGCGCAACAGCGTGTATTCCATTCAGAAAGTATGAGGTACAGCATGAGCAGCAATAAAATCGACTGGATCATCCATCTTGTAGCAAACGGCGCCTGCGATGCGTGCGGGAAAGAAGAAACCGGTTTCCTTTCCTATACCTGCAACGCGCATACCCATGGCATGGAGAGGTACGGACACCTGGACTTTCAGATCGTTCTGAGCCTTCCGCCCCGTGAAATTGGGAGGATCCTCAATACATTGGGACGCCGCGTTCAAGACGGAGAACGCTTTTGCCATGGAAGATATGTTTCCGGCATCTATGCAGATTGTGACATCCGCCTGGATGAGTTTCGGGAAACGGGCCGCAAGGTACTGCGTGTGATCATTCCGGATCGGCATTATCGTTTTCCGGAAGACCCGCAGTGTGAGGAGCCATATCGGCTGCAGAGCATGGACACAGAGGCGCTGCATCGGAAAGATGGTGCGTTGTCGTGAAAATTTCCATCTATCAGATTGCAATGGAGCGCGATGCGAACCGTCTTGCCTTTCGGAGCTTGGAACACATGACCGCCGCCAGTGGTGGACGCATCTCCGCAGAGCTTTACGACTGTGTCTATACCGGAGAGGTTGCCGCAGAAACATTAGAGGATATCTTTTATATTTTCAATGTGGCACATCCGCCGGGCTACAAGGGTCGGTCACTCTCGGTCTCTGATGTGGTGGAGATCGTTCCGGCATCAGGAGAAAGTGAGTTCTATTTCTGCGAGCCGATCGAATTCAAGCGGATCCGCTTTGAAAAGAGTCGAGCTGGACGCTGATCACAAAAGAAATTCAGGCTTTATAGCACAAACAGGAGGAGTCGGAGATCCGGCTCCTCCTGCTTTCTAAAAGGAGAATCGCATAATGAACATCGAAGAAGTTTTAGCAACAACACATCGGGTATCCTCTTGCGACAGGATCCCCTTTCGCTGCACCTGCTGCGGTGAGTGCTGCCGGCATGTCCGGCAAAGCGTTCCCGTGGAGAGTCTGGACGCCTTTCGGCTGGCAAAGCTGTTGCGGACACGGGATGAGGAAATTACCTGCATGGACGATTTTATTGAGCGCTATACCGAACTCGCTCTGCTGGACGAATGTGGGTATTTCATGCTCATGCTGAAAGTCACCGGTAAAGATGACGCATGTATCTTCCTGCGGGATAATCGGTGTGTGGCCCATGTGGCAAAGCCAAGAGCCTGCCGGATCTATCCGTTCGTCGCTGGTCTCGGCAATAACGGACAGCCGGAGTATTTGGTGAGCAGAGAAAAGACGCACCATTTCAAAGGACCTTCTGTTCATGTAAAGTCATGGATGAAACGATGGTTCACCGCGGAGGACAGAGCTTTTCTTCGGTCGGATCTCGGCTCCGCGCCGGACATTGCGCGGCTCATGCGTCGGATACCCGAAACACATCGACGGCAGGCAATGCTCCTGTTCTGGCGATATAAGTATTCGGACTTCACTCTGGATCAGCCATTTCTCGTCCAGCACGAAAATAATCTTCAGCGGCTCAGTGCTGCCCTGTCGCGATTGGCAGAGCAGGCGTGACCAGCACAAACCAAATCTATTTGAACAAGGAGAATTAAAATGGATCAGAGATTACAATACATTGCAGAGCATTACGACGATATGTGTATCGGCACAGAAGAGCGTTTCCGTTTTCATTGCACACAGTGCGGCAAATGCTGCATCAACCGGGAGGACATTTTGCTGAACGCAAAAGACCTCTACAACATTTCCAAAGAACTGGGGCTTTCTCCGGCGGATACGGTTGCACAATACGGTGAGGTATATGTGGGACAGACTTCCCGCATTCCCATTGTACGGCTCAAGCCGCGTGGCTCTATCAAGCGGTGCCCGTTGCTCAAGGATCGGAAATGCTCTGTCCACAAGGCAAAACCCACTGTCTGCGCCCTGTTTCCGCTTGGCCGCGGGATCAAACTGGAGGCCGAAAAAGCAGCAGGCCCGGACGCGATCGAGCGCGCAGGGATCCAGTATATCATCAACCCCATTACATGCGGAGATACCTCCGAGGAACACACCGTACGGGAATGGGTGGAGAGCTTTGGAATCCCTGTCTATGACGTGGATTTTCTTGCATGGCAGAAAGTGCTGCTCAAGGTACGGCAGCAGCTTATCGAGCTGGAGAAAATGCTGCCGGATGAGTCTATGGAACTGATCTGGTCCATCACATATCAAGCCATGTATCTTGATTATGACATTCAGAAGGACTTTCGGGAGCAGTTTCAAAAGAATACGGACAAGCTTATTGATGCGCTTGAACATCTGCCCTCTCTGTGGAAGGAGAACAGCCATGAGTGATGACCGAAACCGCAGCCAGATCATACGCATCGACGCGCGCAATTGCTTTGTGGAAAGCCTGAGCGATGCCTTTGCGATCGGAAAGGCGCATTTTACCTTTGCCTCCTACGATCTCAGCAAACCATCCGGTCAGCGACAGACCAACAGCATTCAGATATACATCGATATTGCCGAAGTGCTGGAGCTGTGCCGGAAGCTGACGGGCGGAGAACTGCGCTATCTGATGCAGAGCAAAAAGAAAAGCGGTGACAGTTCACCACTCTACCAGTGCCTTGGCGGCACCTCTGCAGAAAAGCTCGCACACTACGGCCGCACACGGGCAGATGGAAAGAGTCTGTCTCGTACGGCACAGCTTGTCTGCGGCAGCAAGACGGATTTCCTCTTCGTGGCTGACAGCGGCCCCGGAGAGACCAATGCCAAGGGCCTGATCGTACCGCGCTTTGGGAAAAATCCGGAAAACCATGTCTCAGTCAGCATGACCTTTGAGCTGTTCAGCGAATTGATGCTGATGACACAGGCACATTATCAGGCATGGCTGACCGCATATTATCTGCGCGGTTCTGCAAAGGCATCGGCGCAGCAGGTGCAGCCGGATTTCCCGGTATCTGAGGAAGGCTCCAACACATTCTTTTAAGGTGCAGGCATGGTATACCTGCGCCTGCCGTCGGGGACCATTCACAGAAATCTACTTAATAAAGCATGGGGGAACTAAAAAATGAAACTCACAATCGATACGAACAAGCTGTCAGGGATCCATGTATCGCTGACAGCAGAAGAAGTCATCGCGCAGCTGCGCCGTTTGATGCATGCGGAAGATCTGCACGAGAAAGATGGCTGCGTATATCGCGGAGAGAGCTTCCTCTCAAATGGAACAGAAGATGCTGAAGCTGTCCGTGCCATTGAAACGGTGGAAGCCTGGCTGCGCAAGCAATATCCGCAGCCGCGCTGATGTCCCGCTTCACAGTCTACCAATGCAGAGGGAGCCACATATGTGGCCCCCTCTTTTTGTAAGATTGGGAGGCATGTACTAAGAGGCAGGCAAGCGCATGACATAAAAACAGGCCCCAGCGGGGCCTGTTCTCAATGACAATAATATCTTTATTCTTCCTGCTTTAACCGTTTGAGCTCTGCACGGACTTTTTCAAGTTCTTCTTCCAATTCGGCAATGCGCTTCTGATCTCGGTGGAACAGCTCACGGTTTATTTCATCCGATTTCTGATATATCATGACCATAAGCATCAGCGCCGGACGCACATCCTCGTCAGGGATTTTGACAACAGCCGCACCAACAGCTTCTTGGCCTTTATTCTTTACCAGCTGCACCAAATCATCTCTGGTAACCATTATATTTTTCCTCCGCAGTTTCTTAATTCCACTTCTCGGTGTGCTTCTGACGCTCCAAATATTCCTTCAATTCTTGCTCATCGGCAGGCCGCACTCGCTTTTTCCCGCAGTCCGGGCATTGGTCACATCCAGTTTCCGCTTCGAAGGTATAGTGGCAAGCGTCACAGGTATAGATTTCTTTGCTCATCGTGCTTCTCCTGTGGTATGACGGACTGCAATATATTTCTGATTCCGGCTATTGGGCTTATCAGGAACTGTCAACTGGAGTTCTCCTGTCTCCAACATCGGCTTCAGATATGCTTTTAGAAAATGGGCTTTGTTTTTCATCCCACAGGCCTGCATCAACTGTTCGCGCGTCTGAGGGGCATTGAGGCACAGAGAAACAATCTTACTCCGAATATCTTTATCTGGAGTGTTGACTGGTATGGTAACTGGAGTGGTATCCGTTCCAGTCGTGTCAAAATTCTCATCGGATCGATAGAAAACAACCACGAATCCGGACTTCAAAACCTCAAATTTATATCTGCATCCAGCAGCGTCACAGGCGTCAGCAATACGCTTCAGCCCGGTACCAAAGCTCTCGACATTCTTGGAGTAATAAAGTGTCTGTGCGATCAGCGGATTCCTGCGGATAGGACGCTCTCGGCCAGAGATGAAATCCTCCGGCTCATAGCCTGCCGGGAAGGTACCGGGGTTATATATCTCGACACGGTCCTTGTATATGGAAACCTCATTGTTCTGTCCGGTTCCGTATTCCTTGTGGCAAAACGAATTGATCAGCGCTTCACGGACAGCATCCACAGGGATTTCCGGAATTTCCTTACGCTGCAAGGAGCCAAACTCAACACGCCAACGAATGTTCTTGAAGATATATTTTTCAGCGCGATCTACAAGTTCGAAAATCGTTCCATGCTCACGCTGGATATCCAAAAATGTGAGCCGCTCTGTTCCTGCGAATACCGCCATTTGCAGGTCATTGTAGGGCGTCTCACCGAACAGAACCATGCCTGCGTTCAGCAGATAGCTTCCCGCAGTCAAACTTAACTTACCCAGTACCGTATCCCTGTCGGAATAATCAAAGCTGATTCTGCCGAACTCCTGACCGCGGTGGATATACTCTTTGAGAGAGTTCTCGTCCACCGAGCTTGTCAAGCATTCGGAAACTTTGCGCTCCCATACACCTTCGCTGCTCTGCCGCTCCATAATATAGTCGGTCAATTCCTGCTGGGACATTACCTTATCTTCATCCGCAACACGGATTCTGGCTACATTATAGGCGAAGTACGGTGTATTGTGCCCTTCAAAGCTGACATGGATACAATCCTTATCATCAATATGGACTACTACGATTTCCGGGTAAATTCTCGGCTCGATGTGGTTTGCAATCTCCTGACTGATATCCCGCAGGGTCTTTTCGGAAATTTGCTGCCCAATAGGCGTCCCATCTGGTTTTATCCCGAAATAGAGTTCGCCTTTCTGGTGTTTGTTCAGGATGGCAGCAATTGATACGACGCCTTCCTTCAGTTCTCCGGTAGTCTTTTTAAATTCCAAGGTTTCGGTTTCATGTCCGAGATTCATTTTTGCTCACCCCTCTCAACACTTTTCGATGTGTCAAATGCAAAAGCGATATTCTTGGATTTGCAGAAGTCCCGAATCACAAAAAGTGTCATTTTATTCGGTTTGGTCCTTCCGTTCTCCCAGCGATTGACGGTCGCAACACTTATATTCAGCTGTTCTGCAAGTTCCTTCTGCGAAATGCGCAATTCACTGCGAAGCTGAACAATAGAGTCTGCAAAAGTCACTGGTCATCACGCCCCTTTTGCATAGTATAACATATGATAAGCGTTTTTACAATGGAGGCACATCCCGGATCTTCAGCGGATAAATGGTAATAGCGTACCTTGACGCTGGAAATCTTAGATCTCTTATGGCTGCTGTGAAATTGCGGCGGTGAGAAAGTGGATATTCAATGGCTATGCGTTGATCTTCTTCGCTATAACGAGGATACGGTGTTGATGCTGAACACATAACAGTTCCTTTCGGGGCTAAGTCTGAGTCCGTGACTCCGTCCGCACTCCCTGAGTGACAGACGGACAAAGCAGAAGGCCAGCGGGAAATCCCATCGGCCTTCTGCTTCTGTATTGTTGAAAACAGGCAACCACGGGCTATGCCCGTGGAATAAAACAGCTATTCCTTGCCTCGATCATTCCATTCCGCTCAAATATGTACACGACCTGTACTGAGGTTTTACTTCCAAGCGTCTCATACTTTAGAACGATTTACATTTTCGCGCAGCCATGTATAATAAAATCAACATGGTGTCGAAAGACTTATGACAAGGGGGCGCGCCC
>ULSU01032770.1_pt1 | contig 38023 bp, 47 predicted proteins | sample 1956941 | NCBI WGS metagenome assembly ULSU01 (sample SAMEA4835715, study PRJEB28245) | human gut metagenome | biome: gut microbiome; material: fecal sample | place: Denmark | collected 2008
CTGTGCCACCAGACAGACTTTTTCTCCCTCTTTTAACGGTAATTTTTCAATATCTTCCTGACTTGTGACCGTATAGGCAGGCTGTCCTTCCACCCATCCGAGAATTCCTTCCACTTCCGGGTGATGTTCGTTTCCGGCAATCACAATTCGGTACCCTTCTTTGCTGTACTTCTCCACAAGCCGGTGAATTTTCAGGACAAACGGACAGGTTGCATCCAGCACTTCAAATCCGCATGCCTTCATTGCTTCATGTTCTCTGCGGCTGATACCGTGTGAACGGATGATAATCTTTCCTTTTGGAAGATTCTCAAGTTCTTTGAGCTCCCTGACCACATGAACTCCACGCTGTTTAAGGTCCCTGACTACTTCTTCATTGTGAATGATCGGCCCATACGTATATACCGGAACTTTTGCCTCTTCTGCTTCCTGATATACCATATTTACTGCCCGTTTCACGCCGAAGCAATACCCGGCACTTTTTGCAATCGTCAGCTTCATTTTTGTCTATTCCGCCTTCTTGATTATTTTTTTCATTTCTTCAACAACGCCGTCAATATCCAGATCCGATGAGTCTAAAAGGACAGCATCCTCCGCCTGTTTTAACGGAGAAGTTTCCCGGTGCATATCCCGGTAATCGCGCTCAATAATATCTTTTTCTATCGCATCCATATCACAGGATACACCTTTTGCTGTCAACTCATCAAAGCGGCGCTTTGCCCGCACTTTCGAGCTTGCAGTGAGATAAATTTTTACATTGGCATCCGGAAGGACAACCGTACCGATATCTCTTCCATCCATAATCACATTTTCCTTTGCGGCAAGCTGCCTCTGCAATTCTACCAGTTTTGTACGAACCACTGGATAAACACTGGTCGCGCTGGCCATGTTGCCGACTTCCTCTTTCCGGATAACGCCGTTTACGTTCTCTTTGTTTAAGATCACCTGCTGTTCTCCGCCCGTATACTGAATGGTCACGTCTACCTTCGGACAGGCAGCCGCAATCGCCTGCTCATCGGAAGCATCGATATGATTCTGTAAAAAATAATATGCCATCGCGCGGTACATTGCACCGGTATCCACATACACATACCCCAGATCCGCCGCAAGTTTTTTGGCGATTGTACTTTTTCCGGCTCCTGCCGGTCCATCAATTGCAATATTAAATGCCATTTTCTATTCTCCTTTAAAATAAATTATTTATCTTTGAAATTACAAAACGGATATTCCCGCCAGGTGTCCGGTGGACCAGGCAATCTGAAGATTATAGCCACCGGTAAGTGCATCCAGATCCAGCACCTCGCCGCAGAAATACAGCCCCTGCACAAGTTTTGACTCCATCGTGGAAGGATTGATATCTTTCACGGAAACACCGCCCTTTGTTATAATTGCCTCTTTAAAATCGCGAAGCCCTGTAATTGTAAGCGGCATATTTTTAAACAGATGTAACAGATTCTGTCTCTGTTCCCTGGATATTTCATTCACCTTTGTATCCGGATCAATGCCTGATAACGCAATCATAACGGGTATCATTTTTGCCGGGAGCAAATGCCCCAGAGAATTTTTAAACTGCTTATTTTTCATTTCATCAAATTCCCTTAAGATCCGGTGATCAAGCTGTTCCACATCCAGTGCCGGTTTCAGATCAATCGTCATGGAAAGCTCCTGGTCAAATGCTTTTGCCGGGATACATCCGCTTGCCGACAATACCAGCGGACCGCTGACGCCGAAATGCGTAAAAAGCATCTCTCCAAAATCCTCATACAGTTTTTTCTTTCCCCGGGTAACCGACATACGGACATTGCGCAGCGAAAGGCCCTGCAGATCCCTGACCCACGGTTCTTTCATTTCCATCGGAACCAGTGCCGGAGTCGGCGATACCATCTTATGTCCGCTCTCTTCTGCCATGCGGTAACCGTCCCCCGTTGCCCCTGTTGAAGGATAGGAAATTCCTCCGGTTGCAACAATCACTGCGTCCGCATGCATTTTTGTATGATCAGCCAGCTCAACACCGGTAACACGCTTTTCTTCATCCCTCTTTTCAAGCAGCAGACGCTTTACCTTTGTATGCAGGAATACTTCCACATGCTGCCCCCGCAATGCGGTGGATAACGCCGCAATCACATCGGAAGAATGATCCGACACGGGAAATACCCGGTTCCCACGCTCTGTTTTTGTAGGCATTCCATGACTCTCAAAAAAAGAAACCACCTGCTCATTGTCATAGGAGTAAAAAGCACTGTATAAAAATTTACGGTTGCTGACTACATTGGCAAACAGCTGTTCCATATCACTGGCATTCGTCAGATTGCAGCGCCCTTTTCCCGTAATAAACAGCTTTTTCCCGAGTTTTTCATTCTGTTCTAAAAGCGTCACTGCATGTCCGCTCTCCGCTGCCGCATACGCAGCCATCATTCCCGCCGGTCCTCCACCGATCACGATTACTTTACTCATTATCGATATCCCCTAATTTTGCATAATGTACCTTAATCGAATCATCAATATAATTGATCTCATCGTTTTCATATACCTGATACTCATCCCAGATGTCTTCTAACATCGTCAGTGTTCCCGCCACTTCTTTCTGTTTCTTCATGCACAGAGCCACTACCAGCGCATTGATAACGGAAAGCGGTGCGACAAGGGAATCCACAATGGATGCCATATCACTGTCCGCAATGAGATTGCAGGAAGAATACAGATTCATCGGTGAATGTATGCTGTCAGTAATTGTAATTACTTTTGCACTCCGGTTATTTGCAAATTCCAATGCCTTTAATGTCCGCATGGAATATCGTGGGAAACTGATTCCGATAATAACGTCATTTTCCCCGATTCTTACCATCTGTTCAAACAGTTCACTCGAACTGTTTGTCGTAAGCAGACGCACATTATCAAACATCAGATTCAGATAAAATCCGAGAAAACTTGCAAGCGGCGCACAGCTTCTGATCCCGACAATATAAATATTTTTTGCCTCAAGGATTGTCGAGACGGCCACCTCAAACGCACTGTGATCAATTTTTTCCAGTGTCGTTTTGATCTTGTCCGCGTCTGCCGATAAAACTGTCTCTAAAATCTTCGACTGGCTGATTCTTCCGTAGGTTACCTCCATGCGCTGTACGGAGTTTAATTTATTGCGCACCAGTTCTTCTAAGGCACGCTGAAATTCCGGATATCCTTTGTATCCCAGATACGTTGCAAAACGTACAACGGTCGACTCACTGACACCAACCGTCTCCCCCATCTTTGCGGCCGTTAAAAATACCGCTTTATCATAATTATCTGTAATATAAGTTGCAAGCAGTTTCTGTCCCTTGCTCATCGAACTGTAACAATTATTGATCCGGTTTAACAGATCATTGGTATTTGACATCATATTCTCCTCTTTATTCCATAAACGCTGTGTCACAAACAGCACTTTTGATTGTATCACTTTAACCGGAAAATGCAAGATTTCATGCAAAAAGAATTTTTCCCATCAAAAAAAGACGCACCAGATCTGATGCGTCTTTTTCGTAGAAACCGGATATGACTATACCGGATATGCTCCGTTCTTTGTATCAGCAGTCTTTGCGTCTACGCCAGTCTGCTGTGCCTCACGGTATTTGAAGAAATCAGTAGCAACCTGTGGGAACAATGCATAGGATAATACATCCTCATCCTGCTGCTTGTACTGTTTCATCTCAGCTTCAATCTTACCAAGCTCCGGCTCAAGAAGATCTGCCGGACGACAGGTGATTGCATTCTTTTTATCCTCTCCGAGAACCTTGTCAACAACTTCCGGATTGAATGGTTTAACGGTCTGGCCGTACTTACCAAGAAGAATATCCTTTGTCTCCTTTGTTGCGACTTTATAACGCTCTCCCATCAATACGTTAAATACAGCCTGTGTACCAACGATCTGGGAAGACGGAGTAACAAGCGGTGGCTCACCAAGGTCTTTACGCACACGCGGAACCTCTGCAAGCACTTCCTCGTACTTGTCCTCTTTTCCCTGCTCCTTGAGCTGGGAAATCAGGTTGGAAAGCATACCACCCGGTACCTGATAACGAAGAGTGTTGATGTTTACACCAAGTACCTTCGGGTTCATCAGACCGCTTGCAAGTGCCTCTTCACGTAACGGACGGAAGTAATCTGCGATCTCACTTAACAGATTCAGATCAAGACCGGTATCGTATGGTGTGTTCTTGAAAGCCTCTACCATAACCTCTGTTGCAGGCTGGCTGGTTCCAAGAGCAAATGGAGACATTGCAGTATCAATGATATCTACACCGGCCTCTACTGCCTTCATATATGTCATGGAAGCTACACCGGAAGTATAATGGGTATGAAGTTCTACCGGAAGAGAGGTAGAATCCTTCAGTGCCTGTACAAGTTCTGTAGCCTTAGCAGGAACTAAAAGACCTGCCATATCCTTGATACAGAGAGAATCAGCTCCCATATCCTCTACACGCTTTGCCATCTCCATCCAGTAATCCAGAGTATAAGCATCTCCAAGGGTGTAAGAAAGAGCTACCTGTGCATGACCTTTTTCCTTGTTACATGCAGTAACTGCTGTCTGCAGGTTACGGATATCATTTAAGCAGTCAAAAATACGGATGATGTCAATTCCGTTTGCAATTGACTTCTGTACAAAATACTCTACCACATCATCTGCATACGGACGATATCCTAAGATATTCTGTCCACGGAACAGCATCTGCAGTTTTGTATTTTTAAATCCGTCTCTTAATTTACGAAGACGATCCCATGGGTCCTCTTTTAAGAATCTCAGGCAGGCATCGAATGTCGCACCACCCCAGCACTCTACAGCATTGAATCCAACCTTATCCATCTTTGGGATAATCGGAAGCATCTGCTCTGTTGTCATACGTGTAGCGATCAGTGACTGATGGGCATCACGCAAAACAGTTTCTGTTATTTTTAATGGTTTTTTTACCACTTCTGACATGACTTTTCCTCCTTATTAAATTCCAAATATAGCCATGAAACATCCCGCAGCTACTGCAGTACCGATAACACCGGCAACGTTTGGTCCCATTGCATGCATGAGCAGGAAGTTTGTAGGGTCCTCCTCTGCACCAACCTTCTGGGATACACGGGCTGCCATAGGCACAGCAGATACACCGGCAGAACCAATCAGAGGGTTAATCTTGCCCTTGGTAATCCAGCATAATAACTTACCAAATAAAACTCCGGCAGCAGTACCAACCATAAATGCAACAAGACCTAATACAACGATCTTTAAGGTGCTTGCATTTAAGAAAGCTTCTGCACTGGTAGTTGCACCAACAGAGGTACCCAGTAAGATAACGACAATGTACATAAGTGCGTTACTTGCAGTCTCCTGCAGCTGACGAACAACGCCAGACTCACGGAAGAGGTTTCCAAGCATCAGCATACCAACAAGTGGTGCTGTGGTAGGAAGCAGTACGCAGACAACAACGGTAACAACGATTGGGAAGAGGATCTTCTCCAGCTTGCTGACCGGACGAAGGTTCTGCATCTTGATCGCACGTTCCTTCTTTGTTGTAAATAACTTCATGATAGGTGGCTGAATGATCGGCACAAGTGCCATATAGGAATATGCAGCCACGGCGATCGGTCCCATCAGACCGGTCTGTCCCAACTTACCAGCCAGGAAAATGGAAGTAGGTCCATCCGCTCCACCGATGATAGATACGGCAGCGGCAGCCTTGTCATTAAATCCAAGTATAATTGCAAGGAAGTATGCGCTGAAGATACCAAACTGTGCGGCAGCTCCCATAAGGAAACTGACCGGGTTTGCAATCAGCGGACCAAAGTCTGTCATTGCACCTACACCCATAAAGATCAGAGATGGTAAAATAGACCACTCATCCAATGTGTAAAAGTAATAAAGTAAACCGCCCACGCCGTTGCTGGTCTGTTCCGGGCTTGCGATGATATCCGGGTAAATATTTACCAGAAGCATACCAAATGCAATCGGAACTAACAGTAATGGCTCAAAACCTTTCTTAATCGCAAGATACAGGAAAATAAATGCCACTAAAATCATAACATAATTTCCCCAGGTCAGATTGAAAAAGGCTGTCTGATGCAGGAGGTTCGATAATGTTTCACCTACATAACTCACAGTGTTTTCCTCCTTGGATTAGTTTAATGTAGCGAGTAATGCACCAGATTCTACGGCATCACCAACTGCTACATCGATACTTGCAACAGTTCCGTCTTCCGGAGCAACGACTGGTGTCTCCATCTTCATGATCTCAAGAACCAGGACGGCATCTCCCTTCTTTACAGCATCGCCGACTTTCTTCTCAATCTTGAATACCTTTCCGGCAGCTCCTGCTTCAATCTTAATGCTTCCGGCTCCTGCTGAAGCAGCTGGTGCTGCTGCGGCTGCCGGTGCTGCAGCTGGCTTTGCAGCTGTACGTCTCGGTGCTGCTGCGCCGGATGTGCTTCCGGTCTCTTCTACTGTAACATCATAAACGTTACCATTTACGGTAATTGTATAATTCTTCATGAATATGTTCCTCCTAAATTTTCTTTCTATCCTATCTACGATTGATGGAACGAACTACGAAATCACTGGTAGAAGTTCCGGTACTTGCAGCGATTGCAGCTGCAATAACTGCGATAAGTTCAGTATCATCTGTCTGTGCTGCAACAGGGGCAGGTGCCGGCGCTGCGGCTGGTGTCTCTTCCTGCTGTGGAGCCTGTCCGGCTGCTTTGGCAGCTTTCTTTTTCTCCAGATAAGGGAAGATCTTAAAGCAGGAAATAAGAAGACTGATCAGAATCAATACAGCAAATACAACTGCCATAGAAATTACAGTATTCAGTCCTGCCTTTTCCATTTTCTCACCGAGTGTATAAATCGGATCTACCGAAATGCCGGTAACATCCATGGAATAGTAATCATATACTACTTCGAAATTCACATCTTTCTTCGCGAACTTGATGGTCATATCTGTGGTAAGTGTCTTACCGGATTTGGTAACCTTAAAAGTATCGTCTTCGATCTTTTTCATTTTACCAAACTCATCCAAAGTATCCTGCCACTTTGCAGCTGCCTCAATCTGTGCCTCTGTGACACCGTAGCTTGAAGTAAGCTGATCCTTTACATCGTCCGGAAGAGTATCTGCTGTCAGTTTGTTTTCTTTGAACAACTGAGCCAGACTCTGTACCATGCCCGCATTGGTATCCATTTCAGACTGAAGATCTGAATAGGACTTTCCATTGTAATCCACGGTAGTCGGGTCTGTTCCACATGCACCAAGCATCAGAACCATCAGGATCATGCAAAGTGCAAAAGCAATTCTCTTTTTCATAAAACTTCACCTTTCTACTTGGTACCGTGTTTCTTTTCTGGCTCGCTTACATACTTTGTATAAAGCATTTCAAAAGCAGCTACAAGGTATTTTCTGGTATCTGCCGGATCAATCAGACGATCCACATATCCTCTTGCAGCAGCAGATGCGGCAGAATCCTGAAGTTTTTCATAATCAGCAGCTTTCTGCTTGATCTCATCTGCACCAGCTTCCGGATACATAATCTTTGCAGCCAGAGTAGAATCCATCGCACCGATCTTTGCTCCGCTCCATGCGTATACAAGATCTGCTCCGACAGACTTGGAATTCATAAATACATAAGCACTTCCGTAAGCCTCTCCTGTGATCAGGTTTACCTTTGCACAGGTTGCATTGGAAAATGCGTAAGTCATTCTCGCAAGTGCCTTTGCAAGTTTCTTCTCAGAGCACATGCAGTTTTTCAATCCATTCACATTTGTAATGGTAAGTACCGGGATTGAGAATGCATCACAGAACTGAACAAATTCAGCTGCCTTGTTGCATCCCTGCGCGGTCAGGGACTTGTCAAAGCTCTCTGCTTTCTTGCCTTCTGCATCATATACTTCGCTACAGTTTGCCACAGCGCCGACTGTCATTCCGTTTAACTTGATCAGTCCGGTTACCATATTCCTGGCATAATCTGCCTTTGTCTCGAAGAATACGTTATTATCTGAAATCTGGGATAACAGATATCTTGGATCACCCTTCATATTCTCCATGCTCTCGCAGGCACGATTTAAATCATCTTCACAGTCATCTGTATAGACATCTCCCTCATTGTTGCTTGGAAGCATACATACCAGCTGACGAATCTGCTCCATGATTTCATCTTCTGAACCAACGAAATCCACACATCCGTTGTTTTCACTCTGGAATGCTGCGCTGGCTGTATCACATTTTTCTGTGTTATTGCCTTCGATTGCATCCGGAGCATTTACAAACATGCGTCCTTTCTTCTCTTCAATGAACGCGAAATCGCAAAGTGCCGGGACAACGGAAAGGCCGCCGCCACAATTGCCAAATACACCACAAATCTGAGGTACAAGACCGGAAGCTGCTACTTCCTTCGCATAAATAGTTCCAAACCCATCCAATGCATCAACCGACTCCTGAAGACGAATGCCGCCACAGTCAATCAGACCGATGACAGGAGCTCCCATCTTCATTGCCATGTCATACACAGACGCAATCTTCTTTGCGTGCATCTCTCCGATGGTACCGTTTAATACGGATGCATCCTGGCTGTAAATAAATACCAGATTGCCGTCGATCAGTCCATGACCGATTACAACGCCATCTGAAGGGGTCTTTGCAGCGGTAAGATTAAAATCTGTGCTACGTGCTGTTACGAGAGAACCGATTTCCATAAAACTGTTCTCATCGACCAACTTAGCAATACGCTGAATTGCCAAGTTTTCATTGTTACTACTCATTTTATGCCCTCCATCTATAAAAAATAAAAATTTCCGCTAGTTTGTATTGTATCTCATTTCCCAATTCTTTTCAACATAATTTGTTAATTTTTTCACTAATTCTTTGTGACTAATTTCCTATTTGCCCAACAGTGCCTCTTTCCACATAATTTGAAAAAACTTTTCAGGAGACCATTTTTTTACGGAAACCTCTGCTTTAATTTTTCCGGAGTAAATTTCCCTGCCGTTCATACAGTAGGAAACACGTCCAAGCGTCTGCCCTTTTTTGACCGGAAGGCTTATCGGATCAGACCATACTTTCTTTATTTCAGCGGTATCCCCGTCTTTTTTCAAAAACGTCAGTTTTGTGATATCCGTATCAACATAAACCGGCAGTTTGGCATGGGTAGCCCATTCCTCGAGTGTTTCTTTCCGACAGCCCTGCGCAATCTCTATATCCGGCAGCTCCATGGATGCTTCCGATCCCCGATACAGATGATAGGCATCCATTCCGTATTGAAACAGTGTCTTTGCATCGGACCACTTATAATTTTTGTGGTTCGGCCAGCCGCAGGCAAGAAGTGCGATTGCATAATGTCTCCCCCCTTCTTCAAGTGCAGCCACATAGCAATATCCGGCTTTGGACGTATATCCGGTTTTTCCGGTAATCACATGATCCATCATATCCAGCAGGGCATTTTTATTGGAAACAGCATATCCGGTTCCCTCCAGGCTCTGAAATGTATGTGACCGGGTCTGCGTCACTTCCAGAAACTGCTTGCTTACCGGAGACTTCCATGCGCAATAACTCATAATCCTGCACAGATCATATGCTGTGGTATGGTGTTCCCCCTGCTCATCCTTTGCATCCAGACCGTTCGGTGTCACAAAATGGCTGTCGGTGCACCCGATCTTCTTTGCTTTTTCATTCATAAGTGCTGCAAATTTTTCCGCAGATCCCGCCACATGTTCTGCGATTGCATATGCACAGTCATTATAGGATTCCAGCATCAGCCCATACCACAGATCCTGCATATAGAACTGTTCTCCTTTTTTCGCCCCGAGATGTACCTTCGGCTGTGATGCCGCTTTTGCGCTGAATGTGACCACTTCATCGGGCTTACATTGTTCCATCGCCACGATACAGGTCAGAATTTTTGTGGTACTTGCATTCGGCAGTGCTGTCTGTGCCTCTTTTCCATACAAAAGGCGCCCACTGTCACCATCCACCATGGCGCAGGATTTTGAATACAGTGTCTGCGCTTCGGGTTCTTTTTGCTTTTCTGCCAAAACCGGTTCGCTCATCAGACATCCGATTACCAGCAACAGACTTACTATTTTTGTGCAGATTCTTTTTTGAAACATAAAAAAATAACCATATACATTTTTATTCTATGTATATGATTATTCCTGCTTCTTTTATACGTCCAGTTTCACATGCATCTCTTCTTCTGCTTCCTGCTTAAACTCTTCCACCTGTACCGGACTGAGTACCGGCAGATCATCGATTGAATGTACGCCGAAACTGCGTAAAAATTCTTCTGTTGTTCCGAAAAGTAACGGACGCCCCGGTGCATCAAGTCTTCCAAGTTCACACACCAGATGATATTCCACCAGTTTGTTTACCGCATGATCCGATGACACGCCACGTATTTTTTCTATTTCCATCTTTGTCACCGGCTGCTTATATGCAATAATGGAAAGCGTCTCCAAAAGAACATCGGTTAAAACCCGACGTTTGGGCTGCTTTGCAATTTTAATCAGATATTCGTAAATTTCGGGTCTGGTGCACATCTGGTAGGCTCCATCCAGCTCCGTGATGGTAACGCCGCGTTTCTGTTCTTCCCACTCGTTTCTCATTTCATCGATCAGTTCCTTTGTTTTCTTCTGATCAAGTCCAAGAGTTCCTGCAATTTTTTCCAGTTCTACGGATTCTCCCATAGAAAACAGAATTCCTTCTATAATTGCCTTGTATTTTTTTTCTTCCATATTTTCCGTCCATCCTGCAATACATGATAATCTATGCTGCAACTTTCGAATCAATCTGGATATCATCAAAAATATGTTCCTGCGAAATCCGTATCGTTCCCATTTTCATCAGCTCCAGAATCGCAAGAAACGTAACGATCACTTCCACTTTCGATGACTGTGCCGTCAAAAGTCCCCGGAAACTGAAATGTCTGTGTCCGGCCGCATATTTTTTCAAATCCTCCATCTTGTCTTCCAGCGATACCTCTTCTTTTTCAATCTTTCCGAATTTTGACCGCAGAGGATCAATTTTATCCTGCTGTTTTTTCATAATGCTCTCAAAAATTTCATGCAGGCGTGAAAGCGTAATGTCCGATATCAGTTCGTGGATATCAACCGGCGGTTCATACGCACGCACTTCCTCCGGAATCGTCGGCTTCTTATACATAACACGACCGGCATCCATCTGCCGGTCTTTTAGTTCATACGCCATACATTTGTACATCTTGTATTCCAGAAGCTGCTGTACCAGTTCCGCACGCGGATCTTCTTCTTCCTCTTCACTGTCCGGATTCGACGGGAGAAGCATGCGTGATTTGATATCGACCAGTGTTGCAGCCATAACCAGAAACTCACTGAGCACCTCCAGATCCTGCCGTTTCATTTCCCGGATATACTCCATATACTGTTCCGTGATCTCCACAATCGGAATATCATAGATATTCACTTTATTCTTTTCGAGCAGATACAAAAGCAGATCCAGCGGTCCCTCAAATACCTGGAGTTTAACGGTCAGTTCCATCCCTCTCGTCCTTTCTGTCATAATCTATATTTTATCTTTATGTTGTAGAAAATGCAAGGACAATTTACTATATTTAGTGTTTTACAGAAGAGGGGCAAACAATTTCAATGCTCCCATAAATGTACGCACAAGAAACGATTTTCTTTGAAATTCCTCCAGGGTCACTTCGTGGCTTTCCGCAAATGTTTTTAACGCATCTTCTTTTACCTGCAAAACTGCCCGGGTACGATACATCCAGACGCCACATTCAAAATGCAGACACAGACTGCGGTAATCCATATTTACCGTTCCCACGGTTGCCTGTACATCATCCGACACAAAACATTTTGCATGGATAAAACCTGGCGTATATGTGTATATTTTCACTCCGTTTTTGATCAGATACGGGAAATTCGACTGTGTCAGGAAATACACCAGTTTCTTATCCGGAATTCCCGGTACAACCAGACGCACATCCACGCCGGATTTTGCCGCATTTACAAGTGCCGTACGCATCTCGGATCCGATGATCAGATACGGAGTAAAGATGTAAAGATATTTTTTTGCCCTGCTGATTATATTCAGATATACATTTTCGCCGACATCTTCGTGATCCAGTGGAGAATCGGTATACGGCTGGACGAATCCTTTTTCATCTGCATGGATTTTTTCCTGCAACCTGTGTTTTTCCATGGAAGTTGCCCGATAAAATGTATAATCACTTTCTATTTTCAAAATATAATCCCACAGTTCCAAGAACATGCTTGTAAAACTCCAGACACATTCTCCGGTCAGACGGATTGCCGCATCCTTCCAATACCCAAAACGCACTCTGGCATTGATATACTCATCCGCCAGGTTCATTCCCCCGGTATAGGCAACCTTTCCGTCAATCACCGTGATCTTCCGGTGATCCCGGTTATTCTGGATAATTGACATCAGTGGGCGAAATGGCTGGAAACAGGCACATTTGATTCCCTTTTCCTGCAGATAACAATAATATTTATTCGGCAGTGTCTGGATACATCCGATTCCATCGTACATAAACCGTACATCCACGCCCTCTTTTGCTTTCTGTGCCAGAATTTCAACAATTGCATCCAGCATCTTTCCAGGCTCTGCAATAAAATACTCCAGAAAGATATAAGATTTTGCTGTTTTTAAATCTTCCAGAAACTGCGGATACATCTCTTCTCCGCAGCAATAATACTGTGTATCCGCCTCCCTGTACACCGGATACCCTGCATAACGGGTAAGATACTGCGCCTGCTGTCCGGCAGAATCATCCTCTGCCCTTAAAGCAGACATCACATCATCAGAAGGAGAACTGTATGCCCGTATCCTGCTGCTGACCACGTCCATCTTCATACGGGTCCGTTTTGTCAGTCCCGGACGGCCAAATAGATAGTATGCCGGAATTCCGAACAGAGGAAGTGCCAGTATCAGAAAAATCCAGGAAGTTTTATATGTGGAACGCATATCCCTGCTGGAGACAAACAATGCAAGCACAATGGATGCAATTTTAAACAATGCATCTACCATGGAACTGTATACGGTCGCACTGTACAACAGATAGACAAACCAGCTGAACTGCAATATAATAATCAATCCTCCAAGAACAAGTTTACTGAAGAGTTTATTTAATATTCGTTTCATCTGTCTCCTCCTTTGGTTCTCATAAAATGTCACCGACAGGCTTTTAGAGAGTATTTTATACCAATGCCAGCAAATTATCAACATCAAGAACGCCCCACGCCATGGACATTCCCGTTTCTTTCCGCGCCGATTCATATAATTTCAGTTTCAGTTCCTCCGGCCGCAGCTTTGGATTTTTCTGTAATGCAAGTGCCAGTGCCCCGCATACGACAGGGGTTGCCATAGAGGTACCACTTTTTCTGGAATATAGTGCTCCGTGATGATCCAGACTTACAATATTCGTCCCCGGTGCTAAAATTTCCGGCTTCATAATACAGCATCCGGTCGGACCACTGCCACTGTAGCCACCACGCCTTTCCCCCGGAGAACTCCGGTCATCACTTGCCCCCACCGTAATCACTTTTCTCGAAATACCGGGAGCCGTGACTGTCCCGGCTCCCGGGCCATTATTTCCGGCCGCTGTGACAACCGTCACGCCATCATCCCACAGCTGTTCTAAAAGTTCCATAATCTGCTTCTGCTCACGGTCGAGTGCCCCCGGAAGAAATCCTACGGAAAAATTCAGAATCCGGATTCCCAGTTCTTTATGATGTACAAGCACCCATTGCAGGCCACGAATCACCCGCTCCGTCTGTCCTCCTCCATCCTTCCCGAGGACTTTCAGCGCAATCAGCTGTGCCTGCGGTGCCATTCCCTTCATTCTGCCATTCGCACACAAAATTCCGCCAACATGTGTTCCGTGTCCATTATCATCATAACAGGCTCGTTTCATTGCCACAAAATCCAGAAATCCAACCACATTCTGCCGCAGATCCGGATGTAGATAAACGCCTGTGTCCAGTGTCACCACCCGGATATTTTTCCCCGTGTAACCCATACGATATACATTCTCTGCATGTACAAGCTGTTTGACACGATTCATATTTCAACTCCGAACTTTTCGAATCATCGCCTTTTTCTTTCATGGTATGAAAAAAGGGCCGCATGGTGCGGCCCCTGAAGTACATCTTTCATGGATCTTAATTCTGTACGGTATTTTATTTCTGATCTGCCGGAACGTCCTTAATGGAAAAACTGATTCTTCCCATCTTGTCCTTTCCAAGACAGACAACTTTCACAACATCTCCAAGCGTCAGTACATCCTCGACATGCTCAATGCGTTCCTTGGCAATCTTTGAAATGTGAACCATTCCTTCCTTGCCTGGTGCAAACTCGATAAAAGCACCAAACTCTTTGATACTTACAACTGTACCGGTAAAGATCTGTCCTTCCTTAAAATCGGTTGTGATGATTTTTATCATATCAATGGCCTTTGCGATTGCCTCCTTGTCTGTTCCACAGACAGAAACCGCACCATCATCTGTAATATCAATCTTGACACCTGTACGGGCAATGATCTCATTGATTGTCTTACCCTTCTGTCCCACAACATCTCCAATTTTATTCGGATCAATGGTGATCTGTTCAATCTTCGGTGCCCACTGATTTACTTCTTTTCGTGGCTCTGCAATTGCCTTGCTCATAACTTCATCCATAATGTAGACGCGTGCCTCACGGGTACGGGCAATGGCTTCTTCTACGATTGGACGGGTCAGGCCATGGATCTTGATATCCATCTGGATTGCAGTGATACCATCATGTGTACCGGTTACCTTGAAATCCATATCTCCGAAGAAATCTTCAAGTCCCTGGATATCTGTCAGTACCAGATAATCATCATCCGTCTCTCCGGTCACAAGACCACAGGAAATACCTGCAACCATCTTTTTAATCGGAACACCTGCAGCCATCAGTGACATACAGGACGCACAGGTAGATGCCATGGAAGTAGATCCATTGGATTCAAATGTCTCGGAAACTGCACGGATTGCATACGGGAACTCCTCCACAGAAGGAAGAACCGGAAGTAATGCACGCTCTGCAAGCGCACCGTGTCCGATCTCACGACGTCCCGGACCTCTGCTTGGCTTTGTCTCTCCAACAGAATAGGACGGGAAATTGTACTGATGCATATAACGCTTGGTTGTCACGTTCTCATCAAGTCCGTCAATCTTCTGTACTTCCGAAAGCGGTGCAAGTGTAACAACATCGCAGATCTGTGTCTGTCCACGGGTAAACATGGCAGAACCATGTACACGAGGGATCAGATCTACTTCTGCAGCCAGCGGACGGATCTGATCGATCGCACGTCCGTCTGGACGCTTATGATCCTTTAAGATCATCTTACGAACAGTCTTCTTCTGATACTGGTAAACGGCCTCGTCAAGAACAGCAAGCCACTCCTCGTTCTCTGCAAAAGCCTCTGCAAATTTATCTGTGATTTCACGGATATTCTCTTCTCTCTGCTGCTTTTCATCGGTAAATACCGCTTCTTCCATCTGCTCCGGAGTGACGATTTCCCGCATAGCTGCAAACATTTCTTCCGGAATCGCACAGCTTGTATACGCATGCTTCGGTTTGCCAACCTCTTCCCGGATCTTATTGATAAATGCAATGACTGTCTGGTTGACATCATGGCACTTATAAATAGCCTCAATCATCTTTGCTTCCGGAATCTCATTGGCACCGGCCTCAATCATGATGACCTTTGTTGCTGTAGATGCAACCGTAAGCTTTAAATCTCCCTCGTCCCAGTCTTTCTGGGATGGGTTTACAATAAATTCACCATTCTTCATTCCCATCTGGGTCATGGCACATGGGCCGTCAAACGGAATATCGGAAATGGTAGTAGAAAGTGCTGCACCGATCATGGCAACCAGCTCCGGACGACACTCCGGATCTACAGACATAACCATATTATTTAAGGTTACATCATTGCGGTAATCTTTTGGAAACAGAGGTCTCATCGGACGGTCAATGACACGTGCGGTAAGAATAGAGTTCTCTGATGCTTTTCCTTCACGCTTGTTAAATCCGCCAGGAATTTTTCCAACCGAGTACATTTTTTCTTCAAATTCCACGCTCAGCGGGAAGAAATCAACGCCATCTCTCGGCTTGTCGGAAGCAGTAGCCGTAGATAATACGGTAGTCTCTCCATATTTTAATAATGCGGCACCATTTGCCTGTGCACATACTCTTCCGATATCAACGGTCAGTGTTCTGCCTGCCAGTTCCATTGAATAACTTTTGTACATGTATTCTCTCCTTCAAAATTTAATACGGTATGTCAAAACCCCGAAACTACTGAACAATACAAAACAGCGTTTTGTCCTCTTCAGTGGTCCCGGAAAAAAGTTCTGCCATACAACAAAAAGAAGAGCGGAATATAAAACTCCGCTCTTTGTTTACAATTATTTTCTGAGTCCTAAACGCTCAATTAAAGAACGATATCTTTCAATATCAATGCCCTTTAAGTATGATAATAATCCACGTCTCTGACCGATCATCTTAAGCATACCTCTTCTGGAATGATGATCCTTTGGATTCTGCTTTAAGTGCTCAGTAAGCTCCTGAATTCTTGCAGTAAGAACAGCTACCTGAACTTCTGGTGAACCAGTGTCGTTTGGTGTTCTTCCATACTCATTGATAATTGCCTGTTTCTTTTCTTTTGCGATCATTTTATGATCCTCCTTAAAATATTTTTGCACCCGATACTCAGCAAAAGGTCGGAGTGTCCATTCACCGAATATGGGCTAAACCATACTAATCTAATGTATCATAAATCCGTATCGTTGTAAACAGTTTTTTAATTTAAATACGATATGACACAGATTGGTGTCCGGTAATAGGCATTGGAAATTTTAATTCCGGTACGTGCATTGCTGGCATGCACAATCTGACCGTTTCCGATATAAATTCCCACATGGCTGATGCTGCTTCCGCTTCCATAGAAAAAGAGATCTCCCGGTTTTGCCTCAGATACACTGATTCGTTTTCCGTATGCCGGCTGACTTGCCGCATGATGCGGGAGGCCGACTCCGTATCTCGCATATACCTGCATCGTAAATCCGGAACAATCAATTCCGTTTGTCAGGCTTGTTCCACCCCAGACATAACGGTTTCCTACAAACTGTAATGCAAACTGTACTAAAGAAACGCGGGAATCCGTGTATCCCTCTCCGTATTCCAGTTCTTTTACCGTCGATGCCGTCGGAAGTTTTTCTGTTACCTCTACATAATCTCCGGAAATATATCCCTTCTGATCATCCACTTCCACTTTATACCAGCCGTCTTTTGTATCTTCCACAACAAGATCCTCTCCCTCTCCAACCAGAGAAAGTATTGCAGAATCTTCCGAAGCCTTTTCTCTTACACGAAGGGTTGTGGTATTTACTGTAACAACTTTTGTAATTTCTTTCTTTGCTACATTTTTTGCCGCATCTCCTGTCAGAAGATACTCTGTCTTTACATAACCTTCCACCTTGCCGGAGGTGATCTTTGCCCAATCTCCCTTGACCGAGACAATCTCACAGGCATCTTTATCCGTCATTTTTCCAACAACTTTACTGTCTGTGGATGCCTTTTTTCGCACATTCAGGCTTCCCTGCACCTGCGCGATTCCAAGATTTTTATACCCACAGATGCTGGTATCCTCCGTGGTATTTTCCGAAACCGCTTCTTTTGTCTGCGTATCTTCGATTCCCTGTGCAACCATCTGCTTTTCATTCGCAGCCACCGCAACATCTGTTTTATCATACAGCTGACTGGTTACTCCTGCCGTCACATCCAGCGCCTCCACTTCGCTTGCATTCAAAGATGCGGAAACACCGGCTGTGAGCGATCCGGCCGCCTCTGTTTTATCTGTATTTCCCTGCTGTATCCCGATATAGGCTGCCGCACCGGTCAGTGTCAGAGAAAAAGCAAGTACCATTCCAACTCTCTTTTTTGTCATACGATTCATTTCACAGATTCCTCCCTCATGTCTCATGAAATCTCATAACAAAACGAGTATAACAACAAATAATTACAATGTCAACATATTTTTGTAATATTTATGTAATATGTTTACATGTCGCCGTTTATCGACATCATACGACTGCGGCTCGTTTCAATGTCTCTTTCCATCTGTTCTTTTAACATCTCTACAGACGAGAATCTCTGTTCCGGACGTATAAAAGAATAAAAGCTGACCTTTAGTTCATATCCGTACAGATCACCGGAAAAATCCAGTATATGCGTCTCCACATTTACTTTATTGGAATGATTGACGGTCGGTTTGCATCCGACATTTGTCACACCTGTGTAATATTTTCCACCAATCTCTACCGCAGTTGCATATACACCTTTCGGCGGAAGAAGTTTTTCGGCCACAAGTTCCATATTGATCGTCGGGATTCCGAGCGTTCTTCCAAGCTGCCTTCCATGAATCACTTCACTCTTTACAAAAAACGGATACCCAAGCAGATCATTTGCCTTTTCCATATTGCCTTTTATGATCTGTTCCCGCACAAACGTACTGCTGATGTCCCGTCCCTCATACTGGATCTTGTCTACCACCCTAAGGGTATAGCCATATGTCGCGGACAATTTTTCCAGCAGAATATGATCCCCTTTCCGGTTATGGCCAAACCGGAAATCCGATCCGACTACCATGCTCTTTACATGCAGACTTTTTACAATCCATGCAACAAAAGCCTCCGGCTCCATGCACATGACTTCTTTGGTAAACGGACATTCCAACAGGTAATCAATTCCACGCTCTTTGAGAATTTCCTGCTTTTCTTTATTGGTCGAAAGGACACGGTAATTATTATTCTCCGTAAGTTTTTTCGGTGGAATATCAAACGTAAAAACAACGGCCTTTAACCCTTCTTTCTTCTTTTCCAGAAGGTGTTCAATCAGTGCTTCGTGTCCACGGTGTACTCCGTCAAATTTTCCCAGCGACAATGCCGTTGGTTCTTCTATATGAAAATCTTCTATCTTATTCCAGCAAATCATATTTATGCACCAAACATTTTCCGGACTTTATAGTCCTTTGTTTCTCTCTCATACTGATATACAGCGTAAAAATGTCCCATCGGATCATAAACCAGTACCTGCTCACCATCCGCAATTTTTTCCGGAACATCCGTAAAATTTCCATCGTTTAAACGGTTTCCATTCTGAAGAAAACGAAACGCTTCCGGTACAACCGTCAGTTTCGTCTTTCCCTCAAACACGCGGTCCACCGGAAGAATCAGTTCTTCCAGCGTTCCTTCATCCCTTATCTTTTCAATTTCTGCCAACGTGTGTGCCTCTTCCAGAGGAAAAACACTCACCCTTGTCCGGACCAGGGATTCCATACACGCGCCTACGCCAAGCACCTCTCCGATATCCGCACACAGCGTACGGATATAAGTTCCCTTGGAACAGTGCACCTGCATCGTCACATAAGGAAGATTGATTTTTTCAATTTCTATGGAAAAAATTTTAACCGTGCGGGCTTTCCGCTCTACCTCGATTCCGGCGCGGGCCAGATCACATAACTTCTTTCCGTTGACTTTGAGTGCCGAGTACATTGGCGGAATCTGCTCATAATCTCCAACGAACTGCAAAATAGCCGCTTCCACGGTCTGTTCTTTCAGCAATGCAGCCTCTCTGGAACGATCTTCTTTCACCGTTCCGGTCATATCCTGTGTATCGGTTGTAATGCCAAGATGCATCACCGTACGATACACTTTATCCTTATCCGTCAGAAGTTCACATACCTTTGTTGCATTTCCGATGCATATGGGAAGTACTCCGGTCGCTTCCGGATCGAGCGTTCCGGTATGTCCGATTTTACGCTCATGTAAAATGCCGCGGAGCTTTGCTACCACGTCAAAGGAAGTAAAGCCCCGCTCTTTATAAACATTTATAATTCCGTTTATCATATTATAATCTCTTCTCAACCTCGGCAAGAATACGCTCAATTGCCTCTTCTGCCGGTCCTTCCACGGTACATCCGGCAGCCTTGACATGTCCGCCGCCGCCAAAATGCATCGCAAGCGATGCCGCATCAAACGCACCGTTTACACGAAAACTTACTTTAAACGTATGATCCTCATTCTCATAAAGGAATACTGCAAGTTCCACATCTTTGGTATTGCGCATCTGCTCCACGATTCCTTCCATATGTTTCGGAAGAACTTCGAGTGCATGCATCTCTTCGAGCGTCAGAAAAGAAGTCACTACTCTGCCACCCAGACGAAGTCTGCTGGAAAGCAGTGCCTGTCCCATGGCACGATTCTGGTTGTATGTTTTCTGATTAAAAGCTTCATCCACAATTTTTGTGAAATCAATTCCTTTATCCATCAGCATGCCCGCCATATTCATCGTGGAGGAAGACGTGCAGGAATACTGAAACACTCCGGTATCGGTAACCATTCCGGTATACAGACATTCCGCGATTTCTTTTGTGATCTTCTCCGTATCTAACAGTTCACAGATCAGCTCACAAGTGGAACTTGCATCCGGGAAAATATAATTTTCCTCTGCAAAACTCTGGTTACTGACATGGTGGTCAATACAGGCTGTATGCTTTGCTTCCTGAAAATAACGTGCAGCATTCCCCAGACGTTTCTCATCTCCGCAGTCCATGGCGATAAACAGATCAAACACCACGGATTCCTCATAGTCACTGCGGATTTCCGATGAAAAATTCAGGAATTTAAAGATATTGGGAATCGGCTCAAGATACAATCGCACATCCACATCCGGATAATATTTCCGGATATAGTTGTAAACTCCGAGTGTGGAGCCCACACAATCCCCATCCGGGCGTACATGTCCGGCAAGACCTACCGATTTTTTCCCTGCAAGAATCTCATCAAGCTTCTTCATCCGGTTTCTCCTTTATATCTTTGGTCACTTCATCAATCATTTTTGACATATGGATTCCATATTCAATCGACTGATCCAATACAAATTTGATCTCCGGTGTGTTGCGCAGATTTACGGACTTTGCCAGGCTTCTGCGAATAAATCCTTCCGCAGAGCGAAGACCTGCAATCGTATCCTGCTGTGACTTTTCATCCCCCAGCACACTGATATAGGCTTTTGCCGTTTTCAGATCCGGAGCAACTTCCACTGCAACCACGCTGGTCATCGGATTGATCCGCGGGTCTTTGATTTCCCCGCGGATAATATTGGAAAGTTCACGCATCACTTCCTCATTGATCCGAATATTTTTAATACTGTTTTTTCTCATATTCTATCCTATCTTGGTACTTCTACCATCTTATAAGCTTCTACCTGATCAAGTTCCTGAATGTCATTAAAGCCGTCGAATACAAGACCACACTCAAATCCTGCCTTAACTTCCTTGACATCATCCTTGAAACGTTTCAGGGATCCTAAATCTCCTTCGAAGATCTGCTCGCCTTCTCTGGAAATACGAACTTTACATCCACGTTCCATCACGCCGTCAAGTACATAAGAACCGGCAATATTACCGACACCGGATGCCTTAAAGATCTGACGGATTTCTGCATGACCGATAACTTTCTCCTCAAATACAGGATCAAGCATACCCTTCATGGCAGCCTCTACATCCTCGATCGCATTGTAAATAACCTTGTACAGACGGATATCTACACCCTCATTGTCTGCGGTAACTTTTGCAATCGGGTCCGGACGGACATTAAATCCGATGATGATCGCATTGGATGCGGAAGCAAGAATAACATCAGATTCGTTGATTGCGCCGACACCACCATGGATCACTTTTACAACCACTTCTTCATTGGACAGTTTCACAAGTGACTGTTTCACTGCCTCAACAGAACCCTGTACATCCGCTTTTACAATAATATCAAGTTCCTTCATATTTCCGGACTGGATCTGGGAGAACAGATCATCCAGTGACATCTTTGCCTTGGTATCTTCGATCAGGCGGTTCTTTTCCTCTGAAATATAAGTATCTGCAAATGATTTTGCTTCCTTATCGGAATCGCAGACAACAAATGTCTCTCCAGCTGCCGGTACACTGTTTAATCCGAGGATCTCTACCGGTGTGGAAGGAGTTGCCTTCTTCACGCGCTGTCCCTTGTCGTCGATCATGGCACGGACTTTACCGTAGCTGCTTCCACAGGCAATGGAATCTCCGACATGAAGTGTTCCTTTCTGAACCAGAACCGTTGCTACCGCACCACGTCCCTTATCCAGCTGTGCCTCAATGACCAGACCTCTTGCATTACGGTTTGGATTTGCTTTCAGTTCCATCACTTCTGCAGTCAGAAGGATCATTTCCAGAAGATTGTCGATACCTTCCTTAGTATGTGCAGAAACCGGACAGAAAATCGTACTTCCACCCCAGTCTTCCGGAATCAGTTCGTATTCGGAAAGCTCCTGCTTTACTTTTTCAATGTTTGCACTCGGCTTATCAATCTTGTTGACAGCAACGATGATTTCTACACCGGCAGCCTTTGCATGGTTGATTGCCTCGATGGTCTGTGGCATAACACCATCATCTGCAGCGACAACCAGGATTGCAATATCGGTAGAATTTGCACCACGCATACGCATTGCGGTAAATGCCTCATGACCAGGAGTATCCAAAAATGTGATCTTCTGTCCATTGATGGACACCACAGATGCACCGATATGCTGGGTAATACCACCGGCCTCGCGGTCTGTCACACGTGTGGAACGGATCGCATCCAGCAGGGATGTTTTACCATGATCGACATGACCCATAACACAGACAACCGGTGGACGTGGAACCAGATTCTTCGGATCTTCTTCATCCTCTTTTAAGAGTTCCGCGATGACATCAATCTTCTCCTCCGGCTCGCAGATAAAGTTAAACTCCAGTGCGATTTCTTCCGCTGTCTCAAAATCTACTTCCTGATTTACCGTTACCATTTCACCCTTCATAAAGAGTTTCTTTACAATGGCAGATGGCTGCAGTTTCATCTTGTCTGCCAGATCACGGATTGTCATCTTTTCCGGAAGTGTGATCGTCTTGATTACATTTTCATCTTCCTTCGGCTTCGGCTGCTGCTGTGGTTTCTTTCTGCCGCCGTGCTTCTCAAGGTTTACATAATTTTCCTGTTTCTTTCCGCCGAGTTTATCATGATCTTTCCGATGATTATTGTTGTTATTGCGGCGGTCATTATTTCCACGGGAGTCCTTTCCGCGGATTTCTTCCGGTGCTGCAACTGCTGCCGGCTCTTTACTGAAACGGTTCTTCCTGCCGTTATTGTTTCTGTCGTTCTGTGGACGGCTGTTGTTTCTGTCTCCGTTCGGACGATTGTTATTGTTTCTATCTCCCTGATGACGGTTATTATTTCTCTCCCCGCCTCTGTCATTGTTTCTGTCATTCTGCGGTCTGTTGTTTCTCTCGCCACCGGAATGATTGTTGTTTCCACGGTTTTCCTGGCTGTTGCGGGTATTTGTGTTTTCTGCCGGTTTATTGTTTGCCGGCTTACTTACTTCAAGATCCGCTGTTGGCGAAGGCGTACGCTCACTGATCGGACGCATTGCACGCTCCCCGACCGGACGCGGACGAATGATGCTGTGCTGTGCCGGACGCTTATTGTCCTCCCGTCTTCTGTTATTACCGTTTCCATTTCCGTTTCCACGGTTGTTGTTATTTCCGTTTGCCGGCTTTCTGGACTGTTTGCTGTACTGTGCATTAAATACGGCTGTGATGCTGGATTTCTTCTTTGGACGTTCTTTTCCATCCGCAGTTTTTGTTGCACCTGCCTTTGCAACTTCTGTTTTTTTCACATCTGCTGCCGGTTTTGCTTCTTTCGAAAAAGCACCGCGGACCAGTGCCTGTGCTTCTTCTTCCATATTGCTGGATGCACTTTTTCCGTCAAACTTTGTATTTTTTAATTTATCCAAAATATCCTGTGATTTTATATTTAACTCTTTCGCGAGTTCATGAACTCTCATTTTTGCCATAAATGAATTTACCTCCGTTATTCAGTTTTATATTTTTATACGGTGCGCTCTTTGAGCTTCTTTTCTACGGCTCTCGCCAGATTCTCATCTGTCACGGCAAGTGATGCACGGAATTCTTTTCCGATACAGCGTCCAAGTGCTTCCTTGCTTCCGTAACAGTAGCATGGCACATGGTAAAAATCCGTCATATTACAAAAACTCTTTTTTGTGTTCCCGGATGCCTCCACAGAGACAATCACGAGATAGGCATGACCTGTTTTTACTGCTTTTTCTGTAGAAAACTCACCGCTTACAACATTTCCCGACTTTGCGGCTATGGAAAGCATGGATAATACGCTATCATGCAAGTGTACTCATCTCCTTTTCCAGACTCTCATACACTTCCTGTGGAATTGCAGTCTTTAAGGAGCGCTCAAGTCCCTTGTTTTTTCTTGCCAGGCGAAGACACCCAGGATCTGCACAGATGTATGCTCCACGGCCGTTTTTACGACCGGTGGCATCCAGCATAATCTCATTTTCCGGTGTCTTAATTACCCGGATCATTTCTTTTTTTTCCTTCATTTCATTACAGGCGACACACTTGCGCAATGGAATTTTTTTATTTGCCATAATTACTCCTCAAAAGAAGTCTCATCTGCTGATTTTTCTTCTACCGGCGCTTCTTCTGTTGATGCTTCTGCTTCGGTAGGAATTTCTTCTGTGGCATCCGGATCTTTGTAATATCCTTCCTCATCATACTCATAATTATCATCATACTCATCGTCTTCATAATCATTTTCGTAATCAAGGAAATCTCCGGACTCTCTTGCCTGCGTCTCACTCTTGATATCAATCTTAAATCCAGTCAGGCGGGCTGCCAGACGGGCATTTTGTCCTTCCTTACCAATAGCAAGCGATAACTGGTAATCCGGAACCACAACTTTTGCTGCTTTCTCGTCAGCGTCCGCAATAACGGAAATAACCTTTGCAGGACTTAATGCATTCTGAATCAAAATTGCAGGATTCTCATCCCATGTAATGATATCAATTTTTTCTCCGCGCAGCTCATTAACGATCGCATTGACACGTGCTCCGTTCATTCCGACACATGCGCCAACCGGATCTACATCCGGATCGTTCGACCATACCGCGATTTTTGTACGGCTTCCTGCCTCACGTGAGATTGCTTTAATTTCAACGATACCATCCCGCACTTCGGAAACCTCTGACTCAAAAAGTCTCTTGACAAGCTCCGGATGTGTTCTGGAAACAAGAATCTTCGGTCCCTTTGAGGTTGCCTTCACTTCCAGAATATATACCTTAATGCGTTCGGTTGGCTGGAAGGTTTCCCCCTTGATCTGCTCACTTTCAGTCAGGAGTGCATCTGCCTTTCCAAGATTAATACTGACATTGCGTCCGACATAACGCTGGACAACACCTGTCACTACTTCTTTTTCCATGCTGAAATACTCATCGTAAATCACTTTCCGTTCTTCTTCACGGATCTTCTGTAAGATCACATTCTTGGCATTCTGTGTTGCAATACGTCCAAATTCTTTGGATTTTACTTCTACCTGAACAATATCGCCCAGTGTATATTTTCCATTGATCATCTGCGCATTCTGCAAAGAGATCTGCTCAATCGGATCTTCCACAGTCTCTACCACTGTTTTTTCCTGATAACAATGATATTCGCAGGTGTCCGGATCAATCACAACTTTTACGTTGTCAGCCTTTCCAAAATGATTTTTGCAGGCAGTTAAAAGGGAATTTTCAATTGCCTCAAGCAGCGTTTCTTTACTGATATTTTTCTCCTTCTCCAGTATCGTTAACGCATCCAATAACTCATTATTCATGATTTTTATCCTCCATATATATTGATCGTATTTTTAAGTCATTGTTCTAAAAATCAATTGCCTGTCGGATCAGTGCAATATCTGTTTTCAAAAAGGTGGTCTCTTTGTCGTTCTCATCCGCAATTGTTACCGATGTATCATCATATGCTTTCAAAATCCCTGTAAACTCTTTGCACCGGTCGATCGCGCGATAGGTACGGATTTCAATTTTCTTCCCCATATTGCGCACATAATCTTTTTCTTTTTTGAGCGGTCTGCCAAGTCCCGGAGAACTTACCTCAAACGTATACGAATCTGAAATAAAATCTTCCCGATCCAGCAGTTCATTCATCTCACGTGCTACCGCTTCACAATCATTGATTGTAATGCCGCCTTCCTTATCAATATACGCCCGCAGATAATACGTGCTGCCTTCCTTGACATATTCTACATCTACCAGTTCAAACTGCATCCTCTCCAAAATTGGAAGGATCAACTGTTCTGTCTTTGCTTCATAAGTACTTGCTTTTGACATGTTACCACCTCTTTTCTTCATCATCGCATTTTTCACAAAAATTTGAGAGAGGACATCTGCCCTCTCTCAACCTTAGTTTCTATGCTACTTTTGTTATCATATCACTCTTTTCCCCTGATTTCAAGGGATTTTATATTTTTATTTTATAAAACAAAAAAGTTCCTACCATATCTGGTAAGAACTTCAGCAGTCCGTACGGGAATCGAACCCTAGAGTAATTGCCTCGAAATGGCTTAAAATAGCCATTCTTTCAATTTTTCTTTGAGTACCTTTGAGTACGAGGGACTCATAATGCTTCGATTAAGTCAAGTTCCTGTCTCTTTTCCTCAATTCCGGTACGATCAAAATAATAATGATCTTTTGTGCAACTAATGTCTGTATGACCCATAGTATCAAGGATTGTGGACTCTTTCACTTTTCCGTCAAGCAAGATACTTCCATACGTCTTTCGGATTTTGTGCGGAGATTTCACTTTCATTCGCAGTTCGTGTTCACAGATGTACCGCAAACGTTCACGAAAGTTGTAGGATTTCAACCGTTCTCCATCTCTCTCAAATAGATATTCCCCGAAGGGATTTCTCTTTCGTACTTCATCAAGAATCCATTTGTACTTATCTGGCAATATTGCAAATCGCAATCCGGCTTCTGATTTCGGAAAATCTTTGACCTCATAGTGAAAACCATCATCATCCCGATAGCGTGTTTCTGTAGAATTGATAGCAACCGTGTAGTTTTCAACGTCTTTCCGCTTTAATGCCGACAATTCCCCGACACGTACTCCTGTCTTAAACATGAATAGCAATCCAAGGTTTACGATATCCAAGTGATTCCTTAAATACATCTCCATGCGTTCCTTTTCATCCGGCATATATACTTGGTCTTTTGCCTGCCGGACTACGTGCTTAAACGCTTTTGGCGATATATCCATATCTTTCAGCGTGTATGTAATGGAAAACTTAACATACTTCTTCCGCTTGGCATACTTGAAAATTCCATAGATAAGCGTCCGGAAATTTGAGAATGCCTTGGAAGTCATGTCAAAATCATGGATGCTGTTTCGTATAAACGTTTCAAGGTCACATTCATCTACACTTTTGATTCTCTTATCCTTGATGCCATCAAAGTATCTCTGAAAGTCCATTAAGTATCGGTCATAGGTTGCCCTGCTTATTTCTTCAAGTTCCAACTTTTGCGAAATCCAGCGGTTGAAGATTTCCTCTATCGTGGGGTCATCCTCTCTCTCTTTCCAATAATCAATGATTTTCTGCTCGACCGCTTCTCTACGCTTTGCCTTGATTTTACGTCTGCCTTTTACTTCATCCGGCAGATATGAGTACCAGTTCTCATCCTTTCCTTGATAGATTTTATAGGGATTTTTGTTGAGTAATTTTTCTCTCTTTTGCATAGTGACTTGCTTCTGCACAAGTGCTATGTCGAGAATACCACTATCAACGGCATATTTCAACAGTTCTTTTTCATCCAATCAAATACCCCCGTTCTTTCTATTTTATCTTTGATATCTCTCACTCTGTACTCTATCGTTCTTAGGGATAGATTTTCTTTTGTGGATATTTGCTTTTGTGAAAAACCACGGCAGAGAAGAGAGAAAATCCTCTCCTCTTCTTCCGTGAAATTGGCATTTTCTTTGATTTGTTCAAGTTCTGGCTTAATGAATTTTGTAAATTTCATAAGCCATTTCTCCTTATTTTATTGGTTGATATTTAAGTTTTTAATGTTGGAAATCTGATAATAATTGATAACTATTGATTTCTCCATATTTCTTCATCAAGAATATATTGTCTGATAAATCTATCTGCATACTGTGGGTGTATCATTGACCTTGCCGTTTTAACGTTGCTTGCTCCGGTAGCACGATAATCCTCCATTGTTCGATGCTCCCATTTAGCATATATCCCGACATCCTTAATTGGCTCAAAAACAAGATTGTTCTGCGGATCGCAATTCAAAAACCAATACTGTGTAGGCTTTTTAAAGTAATCTCCATTATCTCTTCTATCTCTGTCAATTATCGCCGGGGAACAACACCAATATCGCCTTAAAAAATGCTCTTCTGAATAAGGATTCTCCATTACCAGCTTCAATCCCTTTCTCATGCAAATAATAAACAATTTGTTTACTAAATCATACATAAGTGAAACTTCTTTAAGTAAATTAATATCAAATTCGCATTTCTTTTCTAAAGACCATTTTTTCTGACTTGCCGACCGTCCTCTGAACCACAGCATTATTTGATTTTCAAACCTTATGCAAGGGAAAAATGCAAATATCAAATCATCAGGGCTTATCTTATCAAACAAACTCGGCTCACCTTGATACCCCCTATCAATCTCTTCGAAAAGGTCAGTAACATAGTCGGTTTCGTTAAATTCATTCTGAATATCATAGTCGTAGGCTTCAATTCCATACTTCTTGAAAGCGTTCTTGAATGTTCCTGACTGTTCAAATAAACAATGTACTTTCATTCTAAATCTACCAAAAGGAAACCTCGGTTTTATGTCGCGACAACCTATTCCTTTCTTTGATTTTTAGTTAGTTATCTTCTTTTCTCTTAAAATCCTCACAAGGTACATCAAGCAAGCAACCGCATTTTTCGGTTTCCATTCCTCCCCAATATGTCTTGTATCTGTAAGAGTTTTCGCATTTAAAGCAGAAATCCTTGCCATTGTTCAATTTGCAACTTGTCTTTTTATCTTCCAGCTTTTTCCCGATACTCTCGTTTATCCTTTTGAGTTCCTCGACCTTTTTCTGCGATTCCTCAAAATCTTCAATGAGTTTATTGTATTTCTTCTTGCTTAAAATCTTCATTCTGTATCACCCTTTCTTTTTCTTCTTAGACTTAAACTTAAAAACATCATTTTTCTGACGGCTTACCATACTACGACAGCCGTTCATTTTACTAGCTCTGCTTTTACTCATACCTCACACTCCTTCCGGTTTCTCGCACATCTCAAATTCAATCACCCATACCCAAGGTGAGGCATTCCAACCGTAGCTGTCAAGATCAGATTTTTTGATGGTGCTATTCCAAAGGTTTTCCCATTCCATCATCACTTCATCACATTGACTGCATTGTTCTTCTGTCCCATAACAGCACTGCGAACCGCTTTCTCCGTATGTATTAAGACAATCCCAACAATCAGGATAAGCTCCCTCTTTTATCACATCAACCGGCTTCATCTCCTGCAGCCGCTCTACTCTCACATTCGTAACCTTAAGCCATATCCGTGCGGCTTCTTTCGGCATATGGATGGATGGTTTCCACTTCGTAACATCGGCAATGTCATTTCTTTGCCAATCTTCGTAGTAATAGTATCCGTTCGGTGCCTTTTTCCATGTTTCCCGGACATACAGGATATCGCCCGGCTCGCAAGGCAACTTAAAAAATTTCTCTCCATACCCATCTGCAAATGTACCTCTACACGATATGTACCCTTTAGGTGTAAAAGCGGTATATCCCCATACTGCATCATCAGGAATAAAGCCTTTTACAATTCTTCTCGTTGCATCTTTTCTCCCGTCCAGAATCGCCCGAACCATTTCTGTATTGAATAAAATCGGTTTAATTGCCATCTCCGCCACCTACCATTTCAAAATAGAATTTTATAGGTTCTCTATTTTCCTTTACCATGCCATACCGCAAGGCTATATTGTATGTACACACATCTCTTTTCAGCCGGTCTGGTATTTTTTGCAGCTCTTTTCTAAAGTCCTCTAAGTCCATCGTTGACTTATACCGATTGCACGAACCACAGGACGGCATAAGATTTTTGATATCATGCACGTCTATTTCTGTGTATTCATAATTTCTAAGGCAATGTAAATGGTCTACGTTGAAGCCTTTCTCCGGTATTTCACAGCCACAATAAGCGCAATGCCCATTGTATTTCGCATACACCTGTTTCCTTACGGATTTAGGAATCGGTTTTCGCATTCACTCCACCGCCTTTCACGATTGTAATTGCTTCATCCATTGCCCTGTTCCATTCCAAATCTTCATCAGTTCGTACGACTCTGAAATTGTCGTTTAACTGTTCCACAACCTTGTCCGGGTCGTAGGCGGTCGGCTGTACATCTATCACGCTCGCCAATGTTGCCAAACTTACTCTCCTAAAATCATCATCAGATTTACTCGCACGCATGCAATATTCTTTTAGTGTATCTGCATCAATCAGTCCCATCGCTTTCCATCTCCTTTTTTCAAATAATCAAAAATCTCATGTCCAATCATCGCTACAACTGACAGAACGCAAAAAAGATTAACTCCAAATTTTGTTAGAATATCTAACCTAACGGCTATAAGTATTAGTAGAAAGAAATTTATGTACGATTGAAACATCATTCTTCATCACTCCAATCTAATAACTGCCCACACTTCCAACAATGCCCTCTTTTAATTGCATTGACTGCATAATCTGTTGTGGCATGACACGCTGGACACTCCACATTTGCATTATCATTATCGTCTACTTGTGATATGTGATAAGGATTCTTCGGAATTTGTTTTTCAAGTGCCTGTATTGCAAGTTTAGACGCTTCTCTTGATATGTTACTTCCAAATGGCATATCAATATTCTGCTGAAATTCTTTAATTGCTTCACTCTCCTTCATATTATTCCTCACTTTCCAACAATTCCGGGTTGTCGAATTTGTTGCCGATAACTTCATATTCGGTATCATATTCAAGCCTATGCTTATAATATTTTTCGTTAGGAATTGTACATATAATTTCAAAATCTCTAAATGTTATAACCGTATTCACCTTGCTATTATTTATTTTTACAATGTCATTCTCCCAAATCAGATTGCCATTCTTGTCTTTTAAGCCTGTGCATTGGCAGATGGTGGATGAATCTACTTCAATAGAGTTCCATAATGCTTGAGTTCTAGATATCGACCTTAATCGTGTTTTATCTTCTTGCTCGGATGAAATCCAACTTCGCACTCCTTTAAAAAACGGATTTTGAATAAGGTTTCCTATAACCCATTCTCCGTTATCAAGTCTCTTTGCCTTGAATAAATATCTATCTTCCATATTCTCTCCTATTCCGCTTCTGATTGAAGCCATTTTAATGCTATTTCTCTGCCTTTCTTATTGCAGCTAAAAGTACATCCCTTTGTAAAGCTATCGCAATAATCAGCACAATTAAAGTTCGAACTGCTTGCAATACGTTCCGCCATTTCTTCATCTGACATATTCCTTATCATGTCGGCATTGGTCACTTTCAAATCAACAAGTTCAAAACACTCATTACGCCATTTCAATACATTATCAATATTGAATGAACTGTAACCTACATGGTAATAATCTTCTCCGACTTTTTGTACTTGATTTCGTAATACGGCTTGTTGTCTATCATCCTTACGATAATTTCCAGAGATGTAACTTTGTTTTTTGTATCATCATTTTCTGAAACTTTGCTATCGCATCTGCAACAAGGCTCATTATCTCTTGAATTGCTGTTGTGCTGACAGTTACAAGTGTGCGCCTTTTCTTTTGTGGCTAAGTCAAGGTAATATTTCAAATCTTTTATCAAACTGATAGTTCCGTAGAGTTGTTTTTCTTCAAGCATTTCAACAACTTCCGATATTCTTCTATCAAAGTCTTGATTGCTTACACTTTCAAGAAATTTATCCATACAAGGCAACTTGAAAAGCCTGCCCTGTTCCTCTGCATCCTCGTAATCCGCTAACTTCTCCATTGCGCAATAACCTTCTTCACAGTTGGAATAATATGGATTAGGATTTTCGCCATAGCACGAATACAAGGTTTTTAAGGATTCTTTCTCATAATTCTCTTTTACTAAGATTCCAATCGCTGTTCGCTCTGTTAATCTCTCCATGTCTATTCCTCACTTTCTGCCAGCTTGACATATTTCCACGGAATAGTCTCTTCATCATCCTCGCTCCAAGACGTTGCCCCACCGCGCCATGCAAACACCGTTCCGTTTTTGATTTTTGCAAAATGTCTTCTAGCCCATTCGCAATTTTCATGATCTCTTACCAAAATCGGCGTATCGACCGGAACTTTAGTCCAATCAACAGGCGGCTCAACATACTCGCTATTCGCCCATTTCAGTATTTTTTCATTACAATCTGAATAACCGAAATCACAATCTTTGCAAAGAAGATTGTCACAAGAAGTCATTTTCCCGTTGCGAACTGCAATTTTATCTCCCTTACACGCAATATCTAAAATTTCTTTTGCGTATTTCTCTCTGTTCAGCATATTCACACCTCCAAATCACACAAGAACTTAATCTCATCAGCTAACGTTTCAGCTATCATCGGCACGGTCAACTGGAACTGCTTGTAATTAGCCAATGTGTCGATGTAGTCAATAAACTTGTCCGTGAAATACTGCAACTGTTTCGCTGTTATCTTAAACTCCTTTTTCAGAATCGTAAGTGTCAGTGCAAAATAGTTAAACAACGATGCACTGGAAAGTCTGTATGCTTCACGCTCGATGCAGAAACCTTTCTTTGCATACAGGTTCATTAACTGTCTCTGTGGAATTTTTCCGACTTCCTCTTTGATGTCGATTTCGTATTTGCTTTTCAGATAAACAGCCAAATCCTTTCCATTTTCTCCACCGGATGATGCTTCATCTAAGTAGGATTTCAAAAAATCCTGCAACCGGATGATTCTTGTCTGTCCGAAACCGAATTTGTCATGCAGAATGATATACCCAATCACGACAAAATCTTTGTATGATTTTGATATAACCTTATCCGCATTTCTCTTTTCAAAATCATTTCGCCCGATAATCCGCATTTCCTGTTTTGTGTAAAATGTTGGCTTTTTATTCCGTCTCAACGCATTGCTCATTTCTTTGACTTCTCCTTTCTGTATGTGATTTCCAACCATGCAAAGTGACTCAATACAAGCTGTCTTGCACGTTCTTCAATCTCCATTCCTTTGTATTTGTCTATCAATGATTCTCCGGCTTTTACAACTTCGTCCCACCAAGAATCAGTGCTGTCCGGTGAATAGTATTTCTGAATGAATTGCCAATAATCCATAAATACTTGCCATTCTTCCGAACCTTTTTCGATCTTTGCACTTGCCATATCCGCTACCTCTAAAACGGACAATCGCCATTGTATGGTTTGAATCCGTCCCCACGTTCTTTCTTTTTTATTTCCGCAACAACATCATCAAACGGTTTTTCGATTTCAACAAACTTCATGTGATCCCCATCAAACTCCATTGCTTCGCGCATCGTCATTCCCTGCCGGTTCTTTTCAACCTTGGCTCCCTTGACTTCCTTATCCTCTGACATGTTCCACAACATGATTATGTTGGAGGCATCCTGTTCGATTGCTCCGGATTCCCTCAACTCTGCCATGGTAGGTTCTTTTGTGTCTCTGATTTCGGAAGCTCTTGTTATCTGTGAAAGTGCTATCACATGTGTATTTAAGTCTCTTGCAACCGATTTTAAACCTCTTGAAATTGATGCTACTTCTTCGTTTCTTCCCGAATATCTGTTATCCGGCATAAGCAATTGCAGATAGTCAACAACGATAACGTCAAAGTTTTGGTGCCTGCATTCTGACTTTATCTCTCTCGGAGATACAGTCCCGGATGCAATCCATAATTGATAATCACTCATTTCTTCATTTGCTTGGTTAAATTTTTCCTGTTCATCGCCAAGAAATGCTTTTGCCCTTCTGATTCTCGTTAAACCGATTTCCGCAAGTCTTGAAATGAATCGTTCATACACCTGTTTATCGCTCATCTCCAAATTGAAATATGCAACTTTAAGTCCTTTTTTTGCCATATTCCCAATAATCTGCGTTGTGAGTGCGGATTTTCCGACTGCCGGTCTTGCGGCAATTACTGTTACATCACCTCGTTCAAGATCGCCAAGCGCATCATCAAGTTGCGATAACCCGATTTTTATACCACCCTCTCCAACACTTTCGTTGAAATATTTGTCTTTATTCTCAACTGAAATCTGCTTAATTGGTTTTAGCTTTACTTCCTTTCCCTCTTGCAAATGTTCAAGTCTTGTAAGAAGATCGCTGATTGTATCATCAATGTCGCATGGTTTTAAACTGGATTTCTGATACATGTCACGAACCGTTCTTGCTTTGTATTCTTTCGCAACCGCATCGGCATAGCTTTTAACCATAGTTGAGGTGATTGTTTCGGTAATACAGGATTTCATCAATTCGCTAATCTGTTCCTGTGTGTATTTGTGGTTCTCAAGTGCCATTGATAAAGACATTGGGTCAATACTTTCATTCCGGTCATACATGGCAAGCATTTCCTTGTATGTGTCCTGCGCGAAATCTGAACTAAACATTTCCGGTTTCAGTGTCCTCCAGATGTTATTTAGAACATCATTGTCAATCAATACACACCCGATCACTCCGAACTCTGCTTCTGTCAACTGCAATCACCTCGTTTCTCTGCAATCTGCAACCAATAGTCGCAATCATTTTTCAGCCAATCAACATATTTTGGAATGTACCGAAAATCCGTATCGTCCGGGTTCTTTTCTTGATAGTCACTCAAATATGCCTCTGTGGCTTTGTATAACAGCCGTGCAATGTCCGGTTGGTTCTCTTCGATAACTTCTAGCACTTTATCCATCCAAGCTGTTTTAGAGGTACTGTACGCTGTTTTCTTGGGGTATATATTAAAAGTCTTTTTCCATGCATCGTCAAAATCAAACAAATCTCCGGAATCGGTCGACAGCGAATTTTCTTTTATATTTTCTTTCTCTTTATCTTCTTCTTTTTCTTCTTCTTTATCTGAAACAACGACGTCAGACGATTTATCGGTCGATTTTTGCTCAATTAGGTTCTTCTGCTTCTTTCTTCGGTTCTGTTGATATAGCCTGTCACGTTCCTTTTTCTTCTCATAAGCGTCAAGCGTTTGATGCTTATTCCAATTCGGAATCGTTATCACGTTGTCAACAACCTCTATCATTCCAAATTCTTCAAAGGTCTTAAGCGCAAGCCTTACCGTGTTTAAATCTCTGCGAAAAATGGTGGCAAGCATTTCATCCGTGAACGGTAACTTGTTGCTCATCATAAACACACCGTTGTTATTCTGTTTTCCGGCAAGAATAAGAAGTTTGAACCAAATCGTAATGATGCTATCCGCACTTGGCATACTCTCAATCAGCAGAATCTTTTCATCATCAAAGACATCTGTTGTGATCTTAATCCACTTGACTTCTGCCATCATTCGCACCTTCTTTCGATAAATCAATGCGCTTGATCTTTTTTCCGCAATTACTGCAATAGATATCCCTGGAACAATAGTCTAATTTCTGTTTTCCGCACCCTGTTCTGTAAAAAGAAAATCCAGTTGGAAGGCTGTAGTATTTCCATTCGCAAAATTCTTCCTTTTCCTCTGGAAATTTATGAATTTCTAAAAGTTTATTGACGGAATCGACAATCTCGTTTATTTTTAAAACCAATTCAGAATCATTTCCATCCCCACCCGGGCTGTAATTTGCATAACACTTTCCTTTTAATTTATTTATCAAAATGTCACCTCTCAATTCTCCCCATGAAGCAAATTCATAAACTTCTCATACTGCTTTTCAGAAACTTTGTTACCCTGTTTCTCCGGCTTTAAACGGATTTCAAGGTGCTTTTCAGCGATATGTGATAATTCCTTGGCAAGGCTCTTTTTGCCCTGTTTAATGCCGTCATAATAGCCTTTTGCCGGACGGTAATCATCAATCTTAGCTTTACCCTCGCCCTGTGATCCGCTTGTTTTATTGCGAAGCTGATAGCCATTATTTGCACAAAATTTGATATAATACTGCTCACGCTCATCAAGTTTATCTATCGGACAGTGTACTGATGTTACATTCCATCCATGCGGATTATCCTCTGAATACATCCCATGAGACTTTAAGCTAAGGTCTATGTGCTGATACCCAGAAAGATGCTGCGACAGTCTGGTTAAAATACGCTTAGCCTGTCCCACATATGCATATCTAAACCCATTTTCGTCCTGCCTTGTCAGAATATATATTCCGCTTGATTCATCAAGCCTTGGATTCAATACAAGCCATTTCTGCTTGTTCTTGGCTTCTATCGCTTTTGCCTGTCTAAATTTCTTATAATCCAACTCATTCACTTCCTCTCCAATGGCTTCATGCTCATTTGAGCCACAAACTTTCCGTAGCTCATGCCGGAAGCGCGTGCCATATGATTCACAACCTTGATTGCATCATCCTTTTTCTTTGGCTTTATCAAGCGTTCTTTAACGTCAATGCTAATGCAGTCTTGGCAATTAAACTTGTTTTCATCTATCGTCATAAAAATTCTGCCACATTTCGGGCATATTCTTGTATACACAATTCTTCCAGCCTTTTTAAAATTTTTAAACTGTGCGTATCTTTTTGCACATTTGGGTCTACAGTATTTCTGATCTGGTCGCTTCGGCTCAAATTCAACCATACAGTATTCACATAATTTCAATTTTTACCTCCAATCTTTTGTAAGGGCGGTACGGTAAACGCACCGCCAAAACATGGCTTTCAATAAGGTTTGTGATAACTATTCGCCAAACAAGACAGTTTCTTTTAGGCTTTCGCCAAGGTGTTTCAACCTATTTCAAACTTTCAAGATGTGCAATGCGTTTCTGTGTAATATCAAGGTTTTCCTTTGCTCGTTTTTCTTCTCTTCTTTCTTCCGAAATAAATTTTTCAATTGCCGTATTCCTGTTTTCTTCCAAAAATACTATCGTGTATCCTGCCCATCCGCAAATGTGACCAATAGACTCTTTTCTGATTCTGCTTCCTTTGTAAAATCCTCCAAGTGCATTCTCCAATGTCACATAAGTTTTGGCACATTCTTTTGCTTCGACAACTTGTTCTTCAAGGTTTCCTCTTTGAAAACTGTAAACATATAATTTCATCTTTTCTCCTTTCAGAACGGACAAAGGTTCATATCAACCTCTAGCCCTTTTTCTGCAACATAAACATTTGCTCCATATTTAATTGTTTCTTTCGTTCGTTGTAGGAATAACGCGGGATCTCCGCTTGTGTCCGATAAGTGTATTAAAACGACATTTCGTAAAGCTGGGTTGTCGTTCGTCTGAATAAATTTAAGTGCCGTATCAAGGCTCATATGACCTCGTAAACGGTGTTCATAGTTCGGTTCATTCCGATCTACCAAGTCCATGCTATAATTGGCTTCAACCATGATATGCTCAACCTTTATGCCGGAAAAGTTGTACTTGCAATACTCCAAGTCGGTCAAGAATAACAGTTTGCCCATTTCCTCATGCTCAATTAAATAGCCATAACACTCGATTTCTGTATCATGCGGTACATTGAAGGGTGTTACTGTAAAACTGCCGATTTGCCTTGGTCTGCGCGGTGGAATGGCTATTGTACGCTCTCCTGTAATGGTTTCAAGTGCGGTCTGTGTTTCAAATGCCGTATAAACCGGAATGCCGGATTTCATAAAATCTTTTATGTATCGTGCATGGTCTCCATGTTCGTGGCTTACAATGCATCCGGAAATATTTGCTATTTTCCAATCAATCATTTTCTTAAAATCAAGAAATTTGCATCCTGCTTCGATTGCAAGAATCTCGCCACTGCTGCTGATTAAAGCGTAACTGTTGCCTGCCGATGATGAACCGCAACATCGCATAAGCATTTAAACCACCTCACTTTCCTTAATACTTAATAGGCGTTTGCGAAACGCCACAGACCGCATAAATACGGC
>ULSU01032851.1_pt1 | contig 31220 bp, 27 predicted proteins | sample 1956941 | NCBI WGS metagenome assembly ULSU01 (sample SAMEA4835715, study PRJEB28245) | human gut metagenome | biome: gut microbiome; material: fecal sample | place: Denmark | collected 2008
AGGAGCGGTGATGTCATACTCTTGCAAGGTCCCGTTAGGCAACAAGAGGCGGAGATAAACATGAGAGGCGGGGCTTACCTGTATGGTCGGCATCAGCCGGATGACTTCCGATTTCAAGGTTGACTCAGTAGCCAAGATAGTAGGTATTTCCACTTCCGTTGGCTTTATGCTCGGCAACCCATAGTCGCCATCACCATTCTTCTGTGTAGGGAACAGACACCAAGCTGCATCTAATGCCTTGCCACTCATCTCTGTACCTTTAGGTACATTCTCTATGATGATGGTCAGTTCGGCAAGCACGCTTTTGACAGGATTTTGCACCACATAGTTGCCTTCCTTGTTGTCTATCCTTACGTCAGCGACTCCGAAATAAGCATTGTCCTTCACATCCTTAGGATTGGTCAAGCCTATCTGGATATTGTTCCAATTAGTCAAAGCCCTGGTCTGTTCACCGACAGTAAACGGTTCTGTGAGATTGGTGGCAGCCAAGATGCGATACGACCCTTCAGGAAGAACGAAGCGTTGGCTTGACACCTCCTGCGCACTGCCATAATGTTTTTCCTCTACAAGCGAACCATCATCGGCATTGAATATCCAGAGCTTCACGTCCTTCACTTCCGTACCTTGGTCGGCTTCATCTGCCCAAGTGAGCGATACTGACAAGCCACCCTCATCCTCACCGTCATGAACTTCATGGTCGCAACTTGCCAACAGGCATGGGACGCATAACAGCACCCATAACCAAATATTAAATCTTCTTTTTGCTTTCATTTTCTATCTTGTTTTATGGGTTACTGATGATTGTCTGTTGTCTCTACTCGGCGAGCCTTATCCGCATCTTGGGTGTCATCGCTACCATTTCCTATTGCAGTAATGCGATTAGCCTCTATGCCATTCTTCACAAGCCAAGTCTTTACGGCTTCTGCACGCTGGCGAGATATACGTTTATTGACAGCCACGCTGCCTTTTGTGTCACACCAACCTGTTACTGTCACCTTCATCTTCGGATTCTCTTTCAATGTACGTAGGATACCATTCAGCTTAGACAGCTCGCTCTGCTTGATGCCGATACTGTTGAAAGCGAAGTAGACGACGGGGAATGTCGCCTTCGGCTGTTCAACCACCTCTTGCTCTCCCGTTCTTGTCTCAGCTTTTTCTGCAGTCTCCTGCTGGAGGGTGGTCTCCTTAGGAGTAGTCACCTGCTGCTGCACTTCAGGTTCTGTTGTCCTCACTTCGGGTTCTGCTATCGGCGTTGTTTCCACAGCCACGTTCTTCTTTTTAGCCTTTGCGAAGCTTATCCCCAACCTTATGCCACTCTCCCAAACAAAGTTGTTCTTATGCAGATGCTCCGGCATTGCGTCCATACGTTCGCCAGTAAGACGAGTCAAACCGGAATAGATGGCCAATTTCAGGCATGAGGTCAGTTGGTAGCCCACCTGCAAGTCTGCGCCATAACCCAAATGCCAGTTTGCAGAACCCTTCATCACCTTGGCATCATCGGCTATAGTCTGGATGTCAGCCTTGGTAGTTACTGCATATATATGAGGTGAAACTGCCAAATCCCATCGGCTGTTAGCTGTCTTATGGAACAACCCAAGGAGATGAACGTTCACTCTTGCTCCGTATCTGCCCATCCTGACATGGCTTTTCAGATTGGCATACTCCCAACTGTCCATGCCTAAGACACCTGCCTTGTAAAGCACGCCGTCGCTTCCAAGCCAATAGTTACGTTCTATGCAGCAGTCTTGTGCAGACATATTTACCTCTCCATACTTGGCAGACAATTCTGCCGAGAAGATGGAGTTGAAACGATAGCCGCCATATAAGCCAGCAGCCCAACCAAGGTGAGTCTTGTCGTGTCCGAAACTTGAGAAAGTAGAGAAACCGAAAGGCATTCCACCTTCTACTCCGACGTACCAGCCTTGCGAAATAGTCTTTCCGTCTTCTTTTACTTCTGCTTTCACAAAAGCAAATGGAAGAATAAATGCAAGCATTGCAACCAGCAACCGATTTTTTGTTGTTAAATGATTTACCATATTATTTCGTTTATTTTTTTTCATTCCAGGAAATACAAGAGGTTGGTCAGTAAGATAAATATGGATGCCAACAGCAAAAAGATATAAAAGCGTTCTCTCTTGATGAAGTCACGAAAGCTATAGCGAGCCTTCCAATGATTCTCAAGGTACATCCTGTACTCATGTATCATGGCATATCCGAAGATAAGGCATAATATGAGTACAAACACCCCGATGATAATCAGGGCTAATTCTATCCTTGGCATAGTTTCTATTACTTCTTTCATGTTGCAAATATCGTGTATTTCCACGAAAGAAGGTTCAGTTTTCCCCTGTTCAAGTGTCGCATTCATACCAAAAAGGTGTCGCATTCGTAGGAATGCGACACCTTTTTGGCTGTTTCTCAATAAAGATTTTGCTTTTTCTTTGGTATTTTACGAAAAATGGTTATACTCAATTTGAATCATTTTGTGCTGCATCTGTAGATTGGAAGCCTCTCCATTCTGTAGGAGAACAGCCTTCTTTTGTCTTGAAGATTCGGTAAAGATGAGTGCGACAAGAGAATCCACACTCGGCTGAAATGATGTCGTTGCTATAATCCGGATATTCCAACATCATCTTTTTTGCAGCGTTGAAACGTATCTCGCTGAGCCATATTCGGAAGTTAGAGTGCAAGCATTGATCGAAAAACAGGCTCAATTCGTTCTTTGATATACAAAGTGTACGAGAAAGCGTCAACATATTTACGTTGCTGTCCTTATAGCCCCCATTCGCACACCACTCATCAAGCTTTTGCTGTACGAATACTCTACGCTCCTCCGAAATCGGGTTCATACGCTTTGTGGTAGCCTCCCGCGGGCTTTTCTGCCCATCCGAAAAAGGATTTACCCCCCCGATGCTCCACACTCCACATTCGGCTTCATCGATTCCTCTTCCTTATACAGGAGTTCTTCTGTTGGAATATAACTGCTGCCAAGAGCGATAAACGTAAGGTTGAAGAACAACAAGGCAAGCAATACAGCAGGACCTACTATATATAATAAGGTGGTGGAAAAGATGGCAATCGGCATAGCGAGAACTGCGAGCCAGAGAATGATTACACTTGCACGCGAATATCTCACATAAGGCAACAAATCCGTTGCAGCCATTGTCTCCAACATATTCTTACGCCTAATCATCTCCTGAATAATCATGTATATGCAATATAAAACACTTAGGCAAAACAACGCAAGCATCACATAAAGCCCCTCTCTGATATACAGACTATGATGGAAACTGATACCCACACAAAAGACCACAATGATGGCAGCATAAATGCCACTGCACATCAGTATCATCTTTCTGAGGTTGGAACGTGTGGTCTCTATGTTGTAGATACCTAAAGAGATAAGCGAGAAGCAGGGCGTATAGACGAGAATGTTGATGACCGCCCCAAGACTGTCGTCAGCAGCACGGAATCCGAAAACCATCTGCACCGCATATTGTATCGCCAGTCCTATCATGGCGACAACGATCATCCATCGTGAACGCTCATACCGCTTGTTCTCCCATCTTACATGAAGATGAGAGAGCCCCACAAACAGCCCGTTGATAAGCATGAATATGAAACATGCAAACTGAAGTAGAAATAATGAATCCATACGCTTCTATTCTTTTATTCACCCTCTCCGCTCGGCTTTGCCGCGTGCCAGAGCAAGAACATCCTCGCCACGTTTTTAGTACCACTGCACAGCGTTGCTGTAACCCGAACGCTTGTCATACTTCAGCGCATCCGTAAGCGTAGCAGCGTTGCAGCGGAACGAGAAGTTGTAGCTTGTGTATGGCGCAAGCACTACGGAGCACGCCATGTTGAAGCAATGGAGGTCGCGCTGCAGCGAAGCCGTAGTCATCGAGAGCTTGTTCTGGTCGAAGTCGTAACCGCTCGAGAACGAGATGTTCCAGCCGTCGCTAAGCCGCAAGTTACCACTAACGTTGAGGTTCTGCGAGAACTTGTACGGATAGCGCATCGTCTTCGTGTTGAACTTGCCACCCGTGTTCTCGCGCATCGTGATGCCGTAGCCGAACGTGAGCGACCACGGCATATTGAAGCGCATGTAGCCGTCGGCATCCGTTTCGGCCTTGCCACCCCCACTCTTCTTGCGCGTGCTGCGCTGAGCGTTCATCATCGTGTCGTCCACGTTCGACTCCACGTCGGTGTCAATACCGTCCTCCTCGTCCTTACCAGTCTTCTTCTTGCGCTCCTTGTCGTCGCCACCGCCGAACCATTTCTTAATCTTGTCTGGTGTCAGCGTGAACGAGAAGTTCTGCGATGTACCCTGGAAGCGTCCGAACTTACCCATACCCCAAAGCGTATGATTACCCACATAAGGACGACCGTTCTTGTCAAGCTCGTAAGCATACGACGCAAAGACAGCCGTCATGTTGAACGTGTAGTTCTTCCACCACTTGAGGCGGATGCGCATGGTGAGGTCGGAAAGCGGTTTTTCTTTGGCAGCCATATTGTAGCTCATCGACAGACCGAGTTCGTCGATAATACTGAGCTTCTTGAAACCCGTTGAGTCCTTACTGCTCTTCACCTTCATCTCCACATTGTTTGAGAGGTCGAACGCGATGTTGCCCGTCTTGCCCTTACCCGGTACGCCGAAGAGCTGATCCTTATAAGGCGAGTACTCCACCAAGTCCACCGAACCGTCAGCGTTCGTACGCTGATAAGTCTTGTAGTAGCCATAGCGCGACGCACTGAAATCGGGCGCATAACTGAAGCTCACACTCGGAGTCAGCACGTGGCGAATAGCCTGAATCTTATCGCCGAATATCTTACGGCTCGGCATATAAAAACCGTAAAGCTTCGTCGACGCACCGATAGACATACTATAGTTGTACACGTTGTTGAAACCGTATATAGTATCGCACACCTCGCGCTGCGCAGCAGCATCCCACGAGCGCATCACCTTGTGCGTGTACATGCGGTCCTGGAAGTTGAACGACGGCGAAATGTTGATATAGTTGAACAGCGTGAAGTTGCCACTGATAGGTATCGAGTGGTTCCAGCCGTTGCGCCAGTCCTTTATCAGATTGGAATGCAGCAGCTTATCCTCCTTAGTATTGATGCTGTTGGAGATGTGACCCGTGTACGACATCGAGATTTTCTCGTACCAGCGCTCGTCGCCCGCAGCGTGCTTACGCTTGAAGGGGTAGAAGCGCGAGAGCGAGATGTTGAGGTCGGGCAGGGTCATCGCTATCGACGAGTCGCGCATGTTCTGCGAGAGGTTGGCTGTAGAGCTGAGCGACAAACCGATACTCGAGAACGTTGTGCTCCACGACACGGATGATGTGCGTGTAGACTGGGTGAGGGTCTGCGGATTATAGAGCGAGCTGAGGTTGTTGCGCTCGTAGCTCGACGTAGCGAAGTTGACGCTGGCTGAGAGCGAGCTGTAAGGGTTTGCCTTCTGATCCTGGCGGTGGTTCCACTGTATCTTGAAGCTTTTCTGACGGGTGAAGTCGGGCATACCCTTGTCGCCGGTCTGTGTGTTCTGAAAACTTGCATAGAAGCTGCCACTGAAGCGATAGCGTTTGGTGTAGTTCATGGCAGCCGACAGTCCCCATGAGCCTTTTGTGTATATTTCGCCGAGGAGTTTGAGGTCCATTTTGTCGCTGATGGCAAAGTAGTAGCCACCGTCGCGCAGATAGAAGCCGCGGTTGCTCTCGTCGCCGTATGTAGGCATGATGAAGCCGCTCGAATAGCTCTTGGTGAACGGGAAGAAGCCGTAAGGAATGGCAAACGGCAGAGGCACATCGGCAACCACGAGATAAGCCGGTCCGAACACGACCTCCTTGCCAGGGCGCACCTTTGCACGCGAAAGAGCTATATAGAAGTCGGAGTGCTCGGCATCGCAAGTGGTATAGCGGCCGTGCTGAAGAAAGATGTCGCCATTCGGACTGCGCTTTGATATCTCGCTACGCAAGAAGCCGTCCTCCTGCTGTGTGTACACGTTGCTGATGAGGCCTTTCTTTGTCTTGAAGTTGAACGCCATGGTGTCGCTCTCGTACTTGTCAGAGCCCATAGAGAACACGGGTGTGCCGAAGAGTGTCATGCCGGTGGTGTCAGCCTTGTCCTTGGCTCCGGTAGCGTGTACCAAGGATGAGTCGATGCTCATGTGTATGCGCTCGGCAGCAAGGTCCATATTCTCGTATTTCACGGTGGAGCTGCCATAGAGACGTGCTGTCTTCGTGACGGCGTCGTACACGAGAGAGTCGTTTGCCGAATAGTTTACTGGAGAGTTGATGCCTCCCGCACGTTGGCGGTTGATTGAGTCGAGGCGTATGGAGTCGTCGATAGCCTTATTGTGGTGGTAGATAGCGAGTTGCAGAGAGTCCATCTTGGTTGTGTCAACGCCCAATGCGAGCGTTGTGTCAACAGTAAGAGTAAGCATAGTGTCGTTAGCCGACAACAACGAATCGCGCAAAATGGTATCCGCAATATCACTTATCTCTATTGAGTCGCGAAGAACTTTCTCTCTCTTCTTGCGTTGCTTAGAGGGTGCGTCAGCACTTGCCATCACAAACATGATGGCGCAAAGCAATAGGGCTATAGCTGTCTTTGTTCTCAATTTGAATAATGTTGGTTCTTGTTGTTTACTTCTCTGGCTCAAAGAGTTCCTTCATCTTGCGGAACCGTGCCAATGTGTCGCCACCGAACTTGGCGAGCGAACGTTCTGCCTGTTCAATGGTCTTCTCGCGGTCGAGATGTGTCTTCGAGTAGAACTTATCGGCATAGCAGATAAGTTTCTCCTCTATTGTTTCGGGTTGCATATCCTGATGTGGCAATGGCAGATCTTGCGAAACGATGTCGTCAAGGGTCAGTCCGGCGCCGGTATGACGCTCGCAGACACGGGCGTAACGCTCGGGCAATCTCTCGCTGCGCAGCATTTCAGCACCACAGACACCATGACGTATGTACGGCTCCGTGCCGTAACACTCTATACCTGGGGCATCTACGCGGATGATTCCGATGTCGTGAAGCATCGCAGCCTGCTCTACAAAGTCGCAGTCGATATGTAGTTCGGGATGTAACGAAGCAATCTGCAGCGCACGTTGCGCTACAGATTGGCTATGAGTGAGTAGGATATGACGCAACGCATCACATCCTACGTAGTATTTGTCGATTATTTGCTTATACATATATTTTTACTCGTGCTCGCGCTCGATGTATGCAATCACGTCGCCCTTCTGTACCTTTGAGCCACGCTTTGCGTTGATCTCAACGAGCTTGCCACCAAGAGCAGCCGGCACCTCTACAAACTCGCCCCAAGGAGCCTGGATGTAGCAGAGCACATCGCCCTCCTTGTACTCCTTGCCGATGAACGGCTCTACAGTAGGTGCGCACTCGCCCTCGCCAGAGAACTCCCAGAAGATGTCACCCTTAACCGGAGCAACAACAGCGTCTGCCTTGGCGTGCTTGTAAGCACTGAGTTGCTCTGGAGAGAGGTTCGCACCGAGTTTGGCATCCTTGAGCTTCTGAAGGTCGGCGAGGAAGTTCTTCTTAGCCTGACCGCTCTTGTAGTTGCGATACTGCTCAGGGTGCATAGCGAGCTCGAAAAGCTCTTCGTCGTCCTGACCGCACTCCCATCCGTTTTCTGCCATCTCCTTGCGGAAGTCGTCGAGAGCGTCGGTGAGAAGTGTGTGAGCGTCAACATCGGTAAACTCACGACCCTGCTTCTGTGCAAGCTCTACGAGCTCTGGGTCGATAGTTCCGGGGATTTTACCCGACTTGCCGAGAATCATACCCCACATAGAGTCGTCCATCATCACGAAGCGTCCCTTGCCCTGCTCGAGAGTGAGAAGGTTCATGATGGCGATGTTCTTCACGTACTGTGAGAACGGAGTAACCAATGGAGGATATCCTACGCGCGGCCATACATACTCCACCTCGTCGAAGAGCTTGATGAGGAGGTCGTCCATGGAGAGTTCGTCAAGGCCGTTCTTCTTGCGCACGTTGTTAATAGTGGTACGCATACCGCCGAGGTCAGCCATCATTGAACCCATCATACCGCCAGGCAGACCGCAACCGAGGAGGAGCGAAGACATGATCTTGTTGCCAGGGTTGATGAAGTAGCCAAGCCACTCGTCGATGAACTCCTGGGTCATGGCGCGAGCCTTCATGTATGCGCTCATGTTGATTTCAGGAACATCGAAACCCTCGTTCTTCAACATGCTGATAACAGAGATAACGTCCGGATGCACCTTACCCCATGACAACGGCTCGATAGCTGTATCGATGATGTCGGCACCGTTCTGGCAAACCTCAAGGATTGAAGCCATTGAGAGACCAGGACCTGAGTGACCGTGATACTGGATGATGATTTCAGGATACTTGTCCTTGATCATCTTTGTGAGTTTGCCGAGGAATGCAGGCTGACCGATACCAGCCATATCCTTCAAGCAGATTTCCTCTGCGCCGGCAGCGATAAGCTGATCGGCAATGTTCATGTAGTACTCCAGAGTGTGAACCGGAGAGTTGGTGATGCAGAGAGCACACTGCGGAGTCATGCCGCCTTCCTTTGCCCACTTGATGCTCGGAATGATATTGCGAACGTCGTTCAGACCATCGAAGATACGTGTGATGTTTGTACCCTGCTTTGCCTTCACCTTGTACATGAGGGCGCGAACGTCGTCAGGCACGGGGTACATACGCAGAGCGTTAAGACCACGGTCGAGCATGTGGGTCTTGATACCTACCTCATTGAAAGGCTTGCAGAAAGCGCGTACTGCATCGTTTGGATTCTCGCCTGCGAGAAGGTTCACCTGCTCGAAAGCTCCACCGTTGGTCTCAACACGGGCAAAGCAACCCATATCGATAATCACGGGAGCAATACGCTCCAACTGGTCTTTGCGTGGCTGGAACTTGCCAGAAGACTGCCACATATCTCGATAAACGAGACTGAACTGGATTTTCTTTTTCATCTCTATTAGTTGATTTTTTTATTGTTCGTATAACGCAATTTGAAGAGATAGCGTGACTTTAAGCCACTGCACACCTCTTCAAATATGCAAAATTAGAGAAAAAAATTCAATTACTCAGTAATATCAACGCTTTTTTAGTAAATATTAGAGCTGAATTTCTATTACTTTGTCAACATCTGTGGGCACTTCGTCGAGAGAAATCAGCACGCCACCGTCGCATTTCTGTGTCTTCACAGCCTTGCGTGTGGCGAAGTCGACAGCCTTGCGAATCTTCTTCGAGCCGATAGGCAGGAAGAGTGAGCGGTCCTGCAAGTTGAGAATATGCACAAAGAGACGGTTGCCTTTCTGTGTTGTCACACCCCAATCGTGCGGAGCAACGAGTCCGCCACGTGTGCCGTAGATTGTCTCGCCATAAACCTTCATCCACTCGCCCATCTCCTTAAGGCGCTCCACAGCAACCTCAGGCAGACAGCCGTCGGGCTGCGGGCCGATATTCATAAGCAGGTTGGCGTTGCGACCGGCTGCGTTCACGAGATAATGAATGAGAGTCTTTGTCGACTTGTAGTTTTGGTCTGTAATCTTGTAGCCCCACATGCCGTTCATTGTCTCGCAGGTCTCAAGCGGCAGCTTGCTGATAGCCTGACCCGACAAGCCTGCGGTGTTCTCGCCAGGCAGGTCGCGCTCGAACATCTGGAAGTCTTCGCCGTCGAACGGCTGAGAGTGGTGGTTGTTGCCGATAAGGCAAGAGGGCTGCAACTTATGTATGAGCGCATACTGCTCGGGCAAGCGCCAGTCGAACGACGGATTGATATCCTGATCCCACCAGCCGTCGAACCAGATAGCGTTCACCTCGCCATAGTTGGTGAGCAACTCTGTGAGCTGATTGTTCATAAACTGATAGTAGCTGTCCCAGTTCTGCGCCTCTTTCGGGCGGCCAGTGCCAAGACCGGTGCGTCCGAGCGGTGCGTCCTCGCGTCCCCAGTCGATGTGCGAGTAGTAGAAGTGCAAACCGATGCCCTGACGATGACACTCGTCGGCAAGTTCCTTCACGACGTCGCGCTTGAACGGCGAAGCGTCAACGATGTTATAGTCTGAATATTTCGTATGGAACATTGAGAAGCCCTCGTGGTGGCGTGTTGTGAAGCAGATATACTTTGCGCCGGAAGCCTTGATTGCTGACACCCACTCGCGTGCGCTGAACTTTGAGGGATAGAAACCACCTGCAAGCTTGGCGTACTCCTTGTAGTTCAGATTGTTGTTTGTCATTGTCCACTCGCCGGTGGCGAGCATACTGTAAAGTCCCCAATGGAGGAAGATGCCGAACTTAGAGTCTTGAAAATGAGAGCGTGCTGCGAGATTGCCTTCTGTTGGCACATACTTGTTCGCAGCAGGCTTGTCGGTTGCGGTTCCGGCTGTGCTGTTAGCAGCATTTTCGGCAGAAACACCGGCAGACATGGCGAGTGCAAACATCACTGTACAAAAGATTTTCTTCATACTTATTACATTAATTTTTAGGTAGTTATTATATACGAGAAAAGGTGCAGTTGCCCACAACTGCACCTAACGATGTTATTATCCACGCAAATCGTGCTCCTCAAAACGACGTTCTGCGAGCTTTTCATACTTTGTTCCAGGCTTGCCGTAGTTGGCATAAGGCCATATAGAAATGCCTCCACGCGGTGTGAAGAGACCAGTCACCTCGATATACTTAGGATCCATAAGCTTCACGAGGTCTTTCATGATGATGTTCACGCAGTCCTCGTGGAAGTCGCCATGATTACGGAAGCTGAAAAGGTAGAGCTTCAAGCTCTTGCTCTCCACCATCTTTACGTCCGGCACATACGATATGCGTATCTCCGCAAAGTCGGGCTGACCGGTAATCGGACACAGCGATGTGAACTCCGGACAGTTGAAACGCACCCAGTAGTCGTTGCCCTGATGCTTGTTGACAAATGTCTCAAGCACTTCCGGTGCATAGTCGTCACGATACTTTGTCTTCGCTCCGAGTGCCTGCAAGCCTTCGTCGCGGCGATTATCTGAATTTGTTGCCATTTATATACTTATTATATATACTACATTTTATATATACTATATTTTAAAGCACATTAACCTCTGAACGTTGTCTTAAATATTGAATATTCGCCAGATGCTATAGTTCATATTGGTGTCGAAGTTGTCCTCGCCCTCGAACTTCTTTGTCCAACGCACAACGCGTATGGTAAGAGGCAGAACGATTATCTCGTAGAGGGTCTTCAGCACTACCTGCGAAATCATAAGCACGGGCAGTTCCTTCATCGGGATTACTCCTCCAAGTGCCAATGGGAAGAAGATAACGGAGTCGGCAGCCTCACCGTACACCGTACTGAGTATGGCGCGAGCCGAGAAGTTCTTGCCGCCCGACGAGAGTTTCATGCGACTCATAACGTAAGCATTGACAAACGAACCAACGATGAACGCTAAGAATGATGCGAATGCGATACGTGGCGCAAGACCGAACACCGCATGAAAGCCTTCTTCGTTATGCCAGTAAGGTGCAGCGGGCAATATGTCGCACAATGCTCCAAAGAGGACAAAGATGAAGTTCATAGCGAAACCCAACCATATCAGCAATCGGGTTTTTCCATAGCCCCATACCTCACAAACGCAATCGTTGATGATGTACGAAACGGGAAATACGATTAATCCGCCAGTTACACTAATCGGACCTAACGCAATTTGCTTTGTCTCAAGCACGTTTGCCGTAATAAGACAAACGCAGAAAAGCGTACTGAAAAGCAAAAACAGCACACTCACGGTTTTCTTGTTTTTCTGCATAATCTTGTTTTTTAAGAGGTTTAACAAGCACTCTATATAATATAATGTATATAGTAAACGATACTGCTACATTTATTTACGGCTGCAAAATTACTACTTTTTAATGAGAACGCAAACAAAAACACGGAGTAAATAGCAATAAAGAACGAGGAGCTACGCCGAAACGAATGGTTTCAGCGCAACTCCTCGCTATAATGAAAATAAATATTGCGATGTAGTTTAGAACATCTTTGCAGGATAAACACCCTCGTCGGCAAGTTTCTGGAACTTAGCCACTACGTCCGGACGATCCTCCGGATAGGTCACGCCGAACCACTTAGATGTCGTGTCGAGCACCTCGCAAGTAGCGGTGCCGTCGTGGATGAGCTTGTCTACCATCAATGGGATGAAGAACTCGCTCTTGAGGTTCTCCATGTTCTTCGGGTCAGAGAGGAACGCCTTGAAGTACTCCTCACTGTGCTTGAAGTAATCAGGTGTAAAGCCCCAGAAGTTCATAGATACCGGTGTTGTATCGGGTATCTCTACCCATGTCTCGTTGTCGTCGTCGAGATACTTAACAACGCCGTCGAAGCGCTGAATCTTGGTACGCTCTACAACAGATGTCAGGTGATGATGTTCATCGTTCTCACATACGCCACGGCTTACAGTGCCACTCTCAGAAAGAGTGTTACCTACGCGGAAACCGACCATAGCATACTTACCAGTAGAACCCTCTGGCAACTCGCTGAGCCACTTGCCCATTACACGGAATGCGTCGCGGTCGTAGAAGTCGTCGCAGTTGAGCACAGCGAACGGCTCATTGATAACGCTTGCACCCATCATCAGCGCATGGTTAGTACCCCAAGGCTTTGTGCGACCCTCAGGACATGTAAAGCCCTCGGGCAGTGCGTCGAGGCTTTGGAACACGAGCTCGCAAGGGATGTGGCCTTCATATTTAGAAAGAACAATGCGACGGAAGTCGTCCTCAAAATCCTTACGGATAACGAACACAAGCTTGCCAAAGCCAGCATTGATTGCGTCGTAGATACTGTAATCCATGATTGTCTCACCGTGAGGGCCGAGCTCGTCGAGCTGCTTCAGTCCGCCGTAACGGCTTCCCATACCTGCAGCGAGGAGGAAAAGTGTTGGTTTCATAACTCTGATATTTATTTAAGTTAATTTATATTGACTTTCGATTATTATTAATCTGAACGCAAAAGTAACAAAATCGAATGAAATAAAAAAATTATTGATAGTATAAAATTGCGCACATCACTGAAAAATCGTAACTTTGCACGATACTATATCATAATGTAACGAAAGAAAGAAACAGAAAAAGTCTAAATATATGGCAATTACAGAAGAAAAGACAGTAGAAGAGAAGAATTTGAGTTTTGTAGAGCAGCTCGTTGAGCAGGACCTCGCAGAGGGCAAGAACGCCGGACGCATACAGACGCGCTTCCCGCCAGAGCCTAATGGCTATCTGCACATCGGACACGCTAAGGCTATCTGCATGGACTTCGGCGTGGCTGAAAAGTACAATGGAGTGTGCAACCTGCGCTTCGACGACACCAATCCTACAAAGGAGAACAACGAGTACGTTGAGAACATTCTCAACGACATCTCTTGGCTCGGTTTCAAATGGGGTAACATATACTATGCTTCCGACTATTTCGAGAAGCTCTGGGACTTCGCTGTGTGGATGATCCAGAACGGACACGCTTACATCGACGAGCAGACTGCTGAGCAGATTGCTGAGCAGAAGGGCACACCTACCACTCCGGGCGTTGCTTCGCCTTACCGCGACCGCCCCGTTGAGGAGAGCCTCAAGTTGTTCAACAAGATGAACACTCCGGAGGCTGTGGAAGGCAGCATGGTGCTACGTGCAAAGCTCGACATGGCTAACCCGAATATGCACTTCCGCGACCCTATCATCTATCGCATCATCCACACTCCACACCACCGCACAGGCACGAAGTGGCACGCTTATCCGATGTACGACTTCGCTCACGGACAGAGCGACTTCTTCGAGGGTGTAACCCACTCTATCTGTACACTCGAGTTCGTACCTCATCGCCCACTCTACGACAAGTTCATCGACTATCTGAAGGAGATGCGTGGCGAGACAGAGAACTTGCACGACTTCCGCCCGCGTCAGATCGAGTTCAACCGTCTGAACCTTACATACACAATGATGTCAAAGCGCAAGCTCCTGGCTCTCGTTGAGGAGAAGTTCGTGTCGGGTTGGGACGACCCGCGTATGCCGACACTCTCGGGTATGCGTCGCCGTGGCTACTCGCCCGAGTCTGTACGCAAGTTCATCGACTCAATCGGCTACACCAAGTTCGACGCTCTCAACGATATGGCGCTGCTCGAGGCTGCCGTTCGCGAGGACCTGAACAAGCGTGCGCTGCGCGTGTCTGCCGTGCTCAACCCGGTTAAACTCGTCATCACCAACTATCCTGAGGGTCAGACTGAGGAGATGGAGGCTATTAACAACCCTGAGAACGAGGCTGACGGCACACACACCATCACCTTCTCGCGCAATCTTTGGATCGAGCGCGACGACTTCATGGAGGATGCTCCGAAAAAATTCTTCCGCATGACTCCGGGCAAGGAGGTACGTCTGAAGAACGCCTACATCGTGAAGTGCACTGGTTGCACAAAGGATGCCGAGGGCAACATCGTGGAGATTCAGGCCGAGTACGACCCGCTCAGCAAGAGCGGTCTTGAGGGTGCCAACCGCAAGGTGAAGGGCACACTCCACTGGGTATCTGCCGACCACTGCCACAAGGCTCAGGTGCGCGTTTACGACCGTCTGTTCTGCGTCGAGAACCCGTCGGCTGACGAGCGCGACTTCCGCGAACTGCTCAACCCGGAGAGCCTCAAAACTATCGAGAACTGCTACGTTGAGAACTACGCTGCCGACTGCAAGCCTGGACAGTATCTGCAGTTCCAGCGCATCGGTTACTTCATGGCAGACCTCGACTCTACAGCCGAGAACCCCGTGTTCAACAAGACTGTGGGTCTGAAGGACGCTTGGGCAAAGCAAAACAAGTAAAACTTTGATGGAGAAAAAAGAGAATTATTTCAACAGTCCCGAATTTCAAGAGACACTACACCGATACGAATCGTCGCTGCAAGAAGACCATCCTGAGTACTTCGGCAGCGACGAACTGTCGGACATTGCTGAATATTACTATGACAGTGACAAGAGAAAGGAAGCTGTTGACGTTCTTGACTATGCCATCCAACTACACCCTGGAGCAGCTATGCCATTGGTGTTCAAGGGACGCATAGCTCTTATCGACAATAAAGACATCGACACAGCGCAACACTACGCTGACATGATTGTCGACCAACTCGACCTCGACTGCCTCTATCTGCAAGCCGAGATTATGATTACGCGTGGCAATGTTGAGGAAGCAGACAACTTCCTTAACAATGCTATGCACCAGATTGACGAGGACGACGTGCCCGACTATGTACTCGACATAGCTACTATTTTTATCGATTATAACCAACCCGACATAGCAGCCAAGTGGCTTGCCATGAGCGACGAGGATGACCTGCTCGACTATCGTGAGGTGAAAGCACGCATTGCTTTTGCCAAGGGCGACTACGAGCAAAGCGAACAGATTTTCGAACAGTTGCTCGACGAAGACCCTTACTCGGGCAAGTACTGGAACTCACTCGCCGTAACGCAGCTCATGAGCAACCGCATCAACGACTCGATAACGTCGAGCGAATACTCCATAGCTATCGACCCCGAGGACGAGGAGGCACTGCTCAACAAGGCTAACGGTCTGTTCTCGCTTGGCAACTTCACCGAGGCAATGGACTACTACCAGCGTTTCCTCAAACTCTGTCCGGAGGAGGGTGCTGCATATATGTTCGTAGGCAACTGCCTGCTCAACATGGGCAGACCGGAGGAGGCTATGCCACAGTACAACAAGGCGTTGGAATGTTTCAAGAAATACAATATCAGCACATCGGAAGTGAACCAATGCCGAGCGTTCACCCTCTCACAACTCGGACATATAGAACAGGCACTCGAATGTCTTGCTGAGAGCGACAACGACCCCGAGTGCAACCATAGCGAGATAAATGTAATACGTGGTCATATCCTCTTGGAACATGGTAGAGTAAAAGAAGCAATAAAGAGTTTCGTTGAAGCCTTGCAAGCCACTCACTTCTCTCACGAGATATTCTTCCGCATAGCCATCTCGGTGTACGACTGTGGCTACCCTACCATTGCCTACCGTATGTTCAAGACATACCACGAAGCGCACCACAACCCGGGCGATGAGGGCACTGCCTACCTTGCTTCGTGCTGCCGACAGCTGCAGAAGCGTGACGAATACCTGAAGTACCTTAACATAGCCTGTCAGCAGAACCCGTCGGAAGCGCGCAAGGTGCTCGGCGAATACTTCCCCACGGGCATGGACCCGAAGGATTACTTCGACTATGAAAAAGTAAAAGAGTAGGAGGGTATGGCATCCCTGCCATACCCACGCACCCAGTAGAAGAATATGGGCATCCTGCCCATACCCACGCACCCACAAAAAGCACATCTTTAAAAATAAAAGAGTAAAAAGAAATGAATACAGCAGAGCTTTTCCTTTGGATCCTCGACAACCTCAACTATTGGGTTGTCACCCTGTTTATGGCTATCGAGAGTTCGTTCATCCCCTTCCCATCCGAGGTGGTTGTTCCGCCAGCAGCATGGAAGGCCATGGACCCTGACAGCGGCATGAGCTTCGTGCTCGTCGTGGTGTTCGCCACAATCGGTGCCGACCTCGGTGCGCTCATCAACTATTACCTTGCCAAGTGGCTCGGCAGACCTATCATCTACAAGTTTGCAGACAGCCGTATCGGACACATGTGCCTCATCGACCGTGCAGCTGTAGAGAAAGCCGAAACATTCTTCCGCAAGCATGGCGCTACGTCTACATTCTTCGGACGCCTCGTGCCGGCTGTACGCCAGCTCATCAGCATCCCTGCTGGCCTCTCTGGTATGCACGTAGGCAAGTTCCTCCTCTACACCACTCTCGGTGCAGGCGTATGGAACACGGTGCTCGCCATGATCGGTTGGGGCATCTACAAGTACACCAACCTGAAGACCACAAAGGATGTTTACGAGCAGGCTCTGCAGTACAGCCACGAAATCGGCTACGTTCTGCTCGCTCTCGCCGCCCTCGTCGTCGCATTCCTTGCGTACAAGGGATTGAAGAAAACGAAATAAATTGTATGTACCGTTTTTGCACCTAATGGTTTGAAAGAGTCGTTTAACGAAAACGAAAACGACATTTGAAACGAGCGTTGTCAATACTATAATTAAACATAGAATGCACCCCTAAATGTTGCCACGCTACAACAACAATATTGCCACGCTACGCAAACAACGTTGCCACGCTACGCAAACAATATTGCCACGCTACAACAACATTGCCACGCTATGACAACAATGTCGAGAAACGGACAGAAGATGAGATAGAAGACAAACTGGAAGATAGGATGGAAGATAGGATGGAAGATAACCCCTATTGTTCAGATATCTCCCAGCCATTACTTCGCTGATACACAGCACATTATACTCCAAAATGGAGGATATGGTAGATTTTTTCGCAAAACACTTTTTCTTAACCATATCTTTAAACAATGTAATTTTCACAAGACTACGGCAGGAATGGAACACCTTCCTTTACTCATAATGTGATGGTGATATGGGGATGATTTCAACTAATCTTCTTTAAACGCCAGCTTGTCAAACTTGGCTTTAAGCATTGGAGCCTCCGACTTACGAATTGAGAGTTTCATCTCGCAGGTGTTGTCGTAGGTCTGGCTGATAATGCGCGGCGACATATCTTTGATGATTTTCATTACGTCGTTCATCATAATGTAAGGAAAATCGAAAACAACCTCCTCCTCTACGAACTGACTTACAATCTCTGCATTGGCTATTGCCTCTGCCGCTGCGGTGCGATAGGCAACAATAAGTCCGCTTGTGCCAAGATTGACACCTCCATAATAGCGCACAACAATGATAAGAATGTCGGTCAACTCGTTCTTGTTGATCTGACCGAGGATGGGCTTGCCGGCTGTGCTGCTCGGCTCGCCGTCGTCGTTGGCACGGAAATCTGTGCGGTCAGCACCGAGCATGTATGCCCAGCACACATGACGCGCGTCATAATACTTCTTGCGAAACTCTGCTACGTATTGCTTCACTTCCTCCTCGGAAGTGACATGAAAGGCAAAAGCGAGAAACTTACTGCGTTTCTCGCTGTAAAAGCCTTCTGCGGGTGTGTCTGTGATTGTAAGAAATTCGTCTTTTGGCTCCATTGACATTAAATTGACAAGTAGACAAGGCGAGATGCATAACAAATGTTTATGCAAACCACCTTGTCTACTCGTTGCTTATTCACTTATCTACTACTATGTTACGACAGCTTGTGGATGATGAGTCCTGAGCGGAGCTTAGGCTCAAACCATGTTGCCTTTGGCGGCATAATCTTTCCGCTATCGGCGATGTCGATTATCTGTTTCATTGAAACCGGATAGAGGGCGAGTGCCATACGCATCTCGCCGCTGTCTACGCGACGCTTCAGCTCTTCGAGACCGCGAAGACCTCCTACGAAGTCGATGCGCTTGTCTGAACGCAGGTCGGTGATGCCGAGCACCTTGTCGAGGATAAGACGGCTCGAGATGTCTACGTCAAGAACACCGATAGGGTCGTGGTCGTCGTATGTGCCCTGCTTGGCTGTGAGCGAATACCAATGTCCGTCGAGATAGAGTGAGAACTCGTGCAGACGCTGCGGCTTGTAGATAGCCTCGCCCTTGTCCTCAACCTCGAAGTTCTCGCGCAAAGCGTCAAGGAACTGCTCTGATGTAAGACCGTTGAGGTCCTTTACAACGCGGTTATAGTCGAGCACGGTGAGCTGCGATGCCTGGAAGCAAACAGCCATGAAGTAGTTGTACTCCTCGTCGCCCTTATGGTTCGGGTTGTTCTTAGCCTTTTCTGCACCAACGAGAGCAGCAGCAGCACTGCGGTGGTGGCCGTCGGCGATGTAGAGAGCCGGCATCTTAGCGAACTCCTTAGTAATCAGTTCGATGTCAGCCTTGTCACTAATAATCCAGAACTGATGACCGAAGCCGTCATCGGGAGCAACGAAGTCGTACTCGGGCTTTGTTGCTGCGTAGCGCTTGATGAGCGCGTCGAGCACCTCGTTGTCAGGATAAGCAAAGAACACCGGCTCGATGTTGGCATCGTTTACGCGAACATGCTTCATGCGGTCTTCCTCCTTGTCGCGGCGTGTCAGTTCGTGCTTCTTGATGGTGCCGTTGAGATAATCGTTGACGAAAGCACCCACAACAAGTCCGTACTGAGTCTTGCCGTTCATGGTCTGAGCGTAGATATAATAGTTCTCGTCTGCGTCCTGACGAAGCCAACCCTTATCCTGGAACATCTTGAAGTTAGCGGCAGCCTTCTCATAAACACGCGGGTCGTACTCGCTTGTGCCAGGTTCGAAGTCAATCTCCGGCTTGATGATATGATAAAGACTCTTCTCGTTATCGCCAGCCTCAGCTCTTGCCTCCTCACTATCGAGCACGTCGTAAGGACGTGATGCTATTTCTTCAACAAGGTCTTTCGGTGGACGTACGCCACGGAATGGTTTTACTGTTGCCATAGTATGATTATTTTAAAACCCCACCACTATGTCCTCCCTATGGGGCAAAGGGGTGGGGTTATCGGGGATTTTTACTTAATTACTTGTTAACTTGGAACTTAGTGCAGCCGTCAGCGAAGAAAGCGTTGATCTGCTTAGCAGCTGCGATACCAGCGTTGGTGTTAGCCTCTGCTGTCTGAGCACCCATCTTCTTAGGTGTAGAGAAGTATCTGCCTTCGAACTTCTGGAACTCTTCGTTAGCGTCCGGCATGATGTCTGTGATGAACTTCAGGTCGGTGCGTTCTGCCATGAGGGCAAGGAGTTCAGGCTCGTTGATAACTTCCTTACGAGCTGTGTTGATGAGGATGCCGTTCTTGTGGAGTTTGCCAACAAGAGCTGCATTGATGCTCTGCTTTGTCTCGGGAGTAGCAGGGATGTGCAGCGAAACGATGTCGCAGTTCTCAAAGAGAGCGTCCTGAGAGTCAACTGCCTTAACGCCAGCAGCCTCAATAGCCTCCTTCGGGCAGAATGCGTCGTATGCATAAACTTCCATCTCGAAGCCCTTAGCGATGCGAGCCACGTTTCTACCTACGTTGCCGAAAGCGAGGATACCGAGCTTCTTGCCCTTCAACTCGCTACCCGACTTGCCGTTGTAGAAGTTGCGAACTCCGTAAACGAGCAAACCGAATACGAGTTCAGCCACAGCATTAGAGTTCTGACCAGGTGTGTTCTCAACAACAACGTTCTTCTCTTTAGCGTAAGCACAGTCGACATTGTCGTAACCGGCACCGGCACGTACAACTATCTTAAGCTGCTTTGCAGCGTCGAGCACCTCTGGTGTAACCTTGTCTGAGCGCACGATCATTGCATCAGCACCAGCCACAGCGTCGAGAAGCTGCTGCTTTTCTGTATATTTCTCAAGCAGAACGAGTTCGTTGCCTGCACCTTCTATCTCAGCCTTAATGCCGTCAACCGCTGCCTTTGCAAACGGTTTTTCTGTTGCCACTAATACTTTCATAGCTATACTATTTATTAATGTTCCTTTTCAAAATCCTGCATGCACTTAACGAGAGCCTCAACGCCTTCCATAGGCATAGCGTTGTAGCAACTTGCGCGGAAGCCACCTACCGAACGGTGACCCTTGATGCCGACCATGCCACGTTGTGTAGCGTACTCGAAGAACGGCTTCTCAAGATCCTTGTACTCGTCGTTCATAACGAAGCAGATGTTCATCAAAGAACGAGAGTCCTTCTCTACTGTACCACGGAACAACTTGTTGCGGTCGATTTCGTCGTAGAGCACCTTAGCGCGAGCCTCAGCACGACGTGCCATCTCCTCTACTCCACCCTGAGCCTTAATCCAACGCAGTGTTTCGAGAGCGCAGTAGATAGGTACTACTGGAGGTGTATTGAACATAGAACCCTTCTCTACGTGTGTACGGTAGTCGAGCATTGTCGGAATCTGACGCGGAGCCTTACCCAAGCAGTCATCCTTTACGATGATGAGGGTAACACCAGCCATAGCGAGGTTCTTCTGAGCACCGGCATAGATACAGTCGTACTTGGCAACGTCGATAGGACGGCTGAAGATATCAGAAGACATATCGCCGATAAGTCTTACAGGCACTTCCGGTTCCTTGCGGATTTCGGTACCATAAATAGTATTATTAGTTGTAATATGTAAATAGTCGAGATCTGTCGGACATTCGTAATCCTTTGGATAGAATGTATAGCCTGCGTCTGCAGAAGAAGCCACCTCAACAGCTTCGCCAAAGAGCTTAGCTTCCTTCAACGCCTTCTTTGCCCATGTACCCGTATTGAGATAACCAGCCTTCTTAATCAAGAAGTTGTAAGGAATCATACAGAATTCCAATGAAGCGCCACCACCGAGGAACAAAACCGAATAGCCTTCTGGCACCTTCAAGAGTTCCTTGATAAGGGCTACTGCCTCATCAACAACGGGTTGGAAATCCTTTGCACGATGGCTAATCTCTGCCAAAGAAAGTCCTGAACCATTAAAATCCAAAATCTGTTTTGCTGTGTTTTCGATCACTTCGCGAGGAAGAATAGACGGTCCTGCGTTAAAGTTGTATTTCTTCATCTGCCTGTTTGTTATTAAGTTAATATAAGTTTGATTACTATCGCAGGCGAAGTTACAATTAATTTTTGAAAGTAACAAGCAAATGTTTACAAAATGTTACTCTTATTTTATCTTTTACGCGGTTTCAACTTTACTTCCGGTATTTTCAACTTGTCACCAGCCTTCACTGTATGGCAGTTATTCAGCACCTCAACGTAACATTCCATACCTTCTCCAAGATAGGCTTTACTAATTGAGGCGAGCGACTGTCCTGGTTTTACGGTAACCACTTTGGCAACACCAACAATAATATAAGCACCAGTACGTACACGAACATCATAGTTGTAGTCGGACGGTGTGGTGGCTGTTGGTGCTGCAGACATTACTGCTGTAGAGCCTGTCGCAGCCTTAGAGTTAGACGCACGAACAGAGTCTTTCTTCTCCTTCATAATGTTTTCTGCGGTGTGCGCATCTGCTGCTTTCAAAGTGTCATTAGACGCTACTGTGTCACTCACAATATGCTGCGGTTCAACTGCTACCACCGTGTCTTGTTGAGCATACAATCGTGTCTCAAGTCTATCTATGACATGGTTCTTCTCTTCTATTCGCTGATAGAGGAAATACATACCTACGCCAATACTCACGAGTATAACAAACGACGCAATAGTGAGAACATACATCATACGCGGACTGCGTTGCTTGCATCCACCAATAACAATGCCTTCATCGTCTGACTCATCTATGTCATTAGCCGACTTTTCTTCGTCTGCCTTATTGTTATCATCATCTATTGGTTCGCTCTTTGGAGCCATCAAACGACGAGCCATGTCACGGTGTTCCTCTGTGTTTACTACTTTTGATGCAGGTTCAGAGGGGGAAGGCTGATCGGTTGGCTGATCGGTTGGTGCAGTTGGGGACAACTGCACCCCCTGAGGTTCCGTTTCAATTACAGAATCGGAGAGCTCATCCATTTCATCATCTATTTCAGAAAAATCGACTCCATCGTTAAGCACTACAGTCTCAAACTGTACAAACGGACGATTGACACGGTCGCGCAGCAAGACCTCGGGAGTGAACGAGATTTTGTTGCGTCCATCGATGATAATACGTTCGCCAGTATTCACATCGACACTGGCGCGTGCGCTCACCGCCGACACCTTGAAAGTGCCGAAGCCTTTTATCTTCACCGAGCTATCAGTGTCGTCAAGTTCCTCATTTACTACATCGAACATTGCACAGATAAAGTCGGAAGCGTCACTAAGCGATAAGCCGTACCTCTCACTCAGCTCACGAGCGAAATCATTCACCTTAGCCATTCGCGTCGTCTCCTTTCTTCATCTTGTTCTTCACCGATGTTGCAGGCTTGAAGTTAAGCACAATCTTCGGCGGAACGAGCATACGCTGCCCCGTTGACGGATTGACAACGATGCGCTCCATACGTTTCTTCAGTTCAAAGGTACCGAAATCTGGTACAGACACATTCTCACCTTCATCGAACGTAGAGGCAATAGACTCTAACACGCAACGCACCATGCGCTGAGTGTTCTCCTGCGAATATCCCGTGCGTCGAGATAGCTCTGTGATGTATTCCTTGTTGTTCATATATAATATAAGGTGAGAATGTGTAATGATTATATTATTCTACTTCGCCATAGAGGTCGAAGTCGTCGCTGTCGGTGATACGTACATCATAGAACGCACCGACACGCAGACGGCGCGTAGCCTTGATGAGCACCTCGGGGTCGACCTCCGGTGAGCAGAACTCCGTGCGACCGATGTAGTAGTCGCCCTCTTTGCGATCGATGATGGTCTTCAGAACGCTGCCAACCTTAGCAGCTTCAATCTCTGCACTGATACGCTGCTGCACAGCCATTATCTTGTCGAGACGACGCTGCTTCACTTCTGCTGGCACATCATCCTTGTAATGTTCTGCGCTGTATGTGCCTTCCTCCTCAGAGTAGGCGAAAGCCCCCATACGCTCGAAGCGTGCCCATTTCACAAACTCTACGAGTTCCTTGAAGTCTTCCTCTGTCTCGCCAGGGAAGCCAACGAGCAGTGTTGTGCGCAGATGCAGACCCGGCACCTCCTTACGGATGCGCTCTATGAACTCCATTGTCTCCGCCTTAGTAACATGGCGATGCATACGTGTGAGCATATTGTCGGAGATATGCTGCAGAGCGATGTCGAGATACTTGCAAACGTTCGGCTTCTCACGAATAACGTCAAGCAGTTCAAACGGGAACTGGTTAGGATAAGCGTAGTGCAGGCGAATCCACTTCACGCCCTTTATATCTGCAATGTCCGAGATAAGATCGGCGATATGACGTTTGCCGTCGATGTCCACTCCGTAGTATGTCAGTTCTTGAGCGATAATCTGGAACTCCTTCACGCCATTAGCCACGAGTTCGCGCACTTCCTCCAGAATCTCCTCCTTCGGACGGCTTACGTGCTTGCCGGTGATAATTGGTATGGCACAATAGGCACAACGGCGGTCGCAACCCTCGCTAATCTTTATGTAGGCATAGTGATGCGGCGTAGTGATATGGCGAGCTCCAGAGCATGTAGGCTCTTCGGGCTTGCCGAGGTCGGTAAGCAACTGCTTGAAGTTGAACTTGCCGTAATACTTATCCACCTGCGGAATTTCCTCTTCGAGCTCCTTCTGATAGCGCTGCGAGAGACAACCCATCACGAAGAGTTTGCTTATCTTGCCCTCCTCCTTTGCCTGAACGAGTTCGAGGATGGTGTCTATGCTCTCCTGCTTTGCGTCCTCAATGAAGCCACATGTGTTGATAACTACAATTTCGCCCTCAATGCGCTTTGCATCATGGGTGCAATGATAACCAGCCTGCTCGAAAAGTGTCATCAGTTTCTCGCTGTCGACAAGGTTCTTTGAGCAGCCCATTGTTATAATATCTACTTGTCCTTTCTTCATAATTATTTCTTGAACAACGAATCGACGAACTGGCGTTTGTTGAAGAGCTGCAACGCCTCCATCGATTCGCCCAGTCCGATATACTTCACCGGCACCTTAAGTTGGTCGCTGATGCCGATAACCACTCCACCCTTCGCTGTTCCGTCGAGCTTTGTGATAGCAAGCGATGTGATTTGTGTGACCTGCGAGAACTGCTTTGCTTGCTCAAAAGCGTTCTGACCGGTACTGCCATCAAGCACGAGCAACACCTCGTCGGGTGCTTCGGGCAGCACCTTCTTCATAACATCCTTTATCTTCTTCAGCTCGTTCATCAAGCCCACCTTGTTATGCAGACGTCCTGCGGTATCGATGATTACGACATCTGCTCCGTTTGCCTTAGCCGAAGAGAGCGTATCGAAAGCTACGGATGCAGGGTCGGCACCCATCTGCTGTTTTACAACGGGCACACCTACGCGCTCGCCCCAGATGCAAATCTGCTCAACGGCAGCGGCACGGAATGTGTCGGCAGCACCGAGATACACTTTCTTGCCCGACTTCTTGAACTGATAAGCGAGTTTGCCAATAGTGGTTGTCTTGCCGACACCGTTCACACCAACAACAAGAATCACGTAAGGACGGTGGTCGGTTGGCAATTCCCAATCGTCATTATCCGCAGTGTTATTCTCTGTAAGCAGCGATGCAATTTCATCGCGCATAATATTGTTAAGTTCTGACGTAGACACATACTTATCGCGTGCCACACGTTCTTCAATGCGCTGGATAATCTTCAAAGTTGTTTCTACACCTATGTCAGATGTAATCAGAGCCTCTTCAAGATTATCAAGCACTTCGTCGTCGACGGTAGATTTACCCATGACAGCACGAGAAATCTTGTCGAAGACACTGTGTTTTGTCTTCTCCAGACCATTGTCAAGAACTTCTTTCTTGTTCTTATTAAAAAATCCAAAAATTCCCATATAACGTTATTTAAGTGCAAAGATAGTGCAAATCAAAGACAATACAAAATATGCTCGCATATTTTTATTGCTGAGATGCAGCCTATCTTTATATTATTTCAGCTCCACTACCATGCCCTCTCGCGTCAGTTCTGACGCTGGAAACACGGCGCGAGCCTCTTCGAGTAGCACCTGTTCGTTGTCGTATTTCGAGCTATAGTGACCTAACAGTAGACGACCTGCATGTGCGTCGCGAGCCACTTGTGCAGCTTGCGCTGCCGTACTGTGACAATACTTAGTCGCCTTCTCTGCGTCTTCCGTAGCATACGTCGTTTCGTGATAGATGCACGTTGTGCCCTCAAGCTGCTTATGCAGTTCGGGCAGATAGCACGTATCGCTGCAATAAGCGTAGCTGCGCGGTGGGTCGGCAGGGCGTGTCAGCCTGCTACTTGGTATCACGTTGCAGTCTTCGTCAGTCCACGATGCACCGTTCTTTATGTTGTTTATCTGCGACATGGGGATATGATAAAAATCTATCATGTCGCGACGGATATGCGGCAGTGTCGGCTTCTCGCGGAAGAGGAAGCCTGCACACGGCTCGCGATGCTTCAGCGGTATCGACTCAACAGTCAGACTGCGGTCTTCGTAGATGACTGCACGCTTCTTCGTGTCGACAGCATGAAACTGTATCTCGTAGTCGAAGTCGTTGCAGAATGTCTCCAGCAGCATATCGAGCACGGGTTTCAGTTCTTTCGGAGCGTAGATTGCGAGTGGCATGGTGCGTCCGAGCAAGCCGAACGATGAAAGCATACCGATGAGTCCGAAGCAGTGGTCACCGTGGATATGACTGATGAATACGGCACAGAGGCGGTTGAAGCCTATCTTCGAGCGGCGCATCTGCAGCTGCGTACCCTCGCCACAGTCAACGAGAAACTGCTTCTCGCGTATCTCCACCACCTGCGCCGAAGGGTTATGTCGCAACGTTGGCAGCGCACTGCCACAACCAAGTATATGTATTTTGAAAGGTTCCATAGTTTACACTATCTCCTCAAATATATTTATTTCTGTCGTTTAAATGTAAAGATGCCGTTTGCATTCTCAAGATAGAGCGAGTCGGCACTCAGACATTCTATACAGAAAGTGTCGCGGTTGAGCAGTAGTGAGCCGTTGAGTATTTTCCATGAGGTCCAAGGGTTTGTCTCTGCCTTGACCGCAGAGTGCACCGTTCCGCCCTCCTCTATCGTGAAGTTCTTATCGATGCTTGTCCAATGTCCGAGCAGCGATGTAACGTTTATCACCCTGTCAGCCACAAGTTCGTCAGCCGTCTTATGTCCGGTCACAGCCATCTTATCGCCAGCCATGAGTCCGCCCTGCACATCCGATGGTGTCTCCACTTCCGTTTCGGCATCCTGACTGAGAAGTGTATAAACGAGGGTGTCGCCTGCATCCGTAATAATCTCTAGCGAGTGCATCGATGTGCCCTCACCGCATACGCCGTAGACCGTAGTGTCGTTCACCTCCTCAGCCTCGGCTGCATTCTCCGACTGCGCTTTCTCCGGCTTGCCGTTGCAGGCAGCCATAAGCAAGGCGAGGAACAGAAGTGCTACGCCTCCCTTACAGAAAGGGCGCAGCAATATTTCAAGACTCTTCATAATATCCTTATTTAAATGGTTATTCGTTGTTTTTCGCCTCATTCCAGAGTGCGTCCATCTCTCCGAGCGTCATATCCTTCAGCGGTTTGCCAATCTTTATGCTATGCTGCTCGATGTAGTTGAAGCGGCGGATGAACTTGGCGTTGGTCTTTTCGAGCGCCGTGTCGGGATTTATCTTGTAGAGACGTGCTGCGTTGATGAGCGAGAAGAGGAAGTCGCCGAACTCCTCCGTAGAGCGTTCCTTGTCCTCACGGCGCAGTTCTGCCTCCAGCTCGTCGAGTTCCTCGCGCACCTTAGCCCACACATCGCCTTTGTCCTCCCAGTCGAAGCCCACATTGCGTACCTTGTCCTGCACGCGATACGCCTTGATAAGCGAAGGCAGAGCGTCGGGCACACCAGCCAGCACACTCTTGTTGCCGTCTTTCTCCTTCAGCTTCAGCTGCTCCCACTTCTCCGTCACCTGCTGCGATGTCTTCGCCGTGTCCTCCAGATGCTCGTCAGCCTGCTCGCCGTAAGGCAGCGGTTTCGGGTCTGGCGCACCAACCTGCGAGGGATGGTACACGTGCGGATGACGATAGATGAGCTTGTCGACGAGCTTATCGCACACGTCGGCAATGTCAAATTCGCCCTTTTCTTCTCCGATACGAGCGTAGAAGCCAACGTGCAGCAGCACGTCGCCAAGCTCCTTGCAGATGTTCGGCTCATCGTCCTTCAGCAGTGCGTCGCACAGTTCGTAGGTTTCTTCTATGGTATTCGGGCGCAGCGACTCATTGGTCTGCTTGCGGTCCCACGGGCATTTCTCGCGCAGTGTGTCAAGCACGTCGAGCATACGTCCGAACGCTTTCAGCTTTTCTTCTCTTGTATGCATAATTTCAATATAAAACTCCGATAGTTATTGTATATAATTTGTGCAAAGTTACAAATAAAATTTTGATATTCAGAATTATTGTAATACCTTTGTTTATATGAATATACTACTCATTGACAATTACGACTCGTTCACATACAACCTCTTTCAATACATAAAGGAAGAAGGAGGTGCGGATGTGAACGTAACCGTTTGGCGAAACGACCAGTTCGAGCTTGATGACGTTGAGCGTTTCGACAAGATAATCCTCTCTCCGGGTCCTGGTGTGCCCGACGAGGCAGGGTTACTGAAGGCTGTCATCCGCCGTTATGCCCCTACAAAGCCCATACTTGGCGTGTGCTTGGGCGAGCAAGCCATTGGCGAGGTGTTCGGCGCAGAGATATACAATCTGTCCGCTGTCTACCATGGCATACAGTCGAGCATACGCATTGTCGCGCCCGACAACATCTTCAACAACATACCCGGCAACACATTGGTAGGACGCTATCATTCTTGGGCGGTGAAGCAGGCAGACTTCCCTACAGAATTAGTTGTAACAGCGGTGAATGAAGACGGACTTATAATGGCATTGAAGCATCGCACTTATGATGTTCACGGCATACAATTCCACCCCGAATCGATACTCACGCCAGAAGGAAGGCGCATGATTCGCAATTTTATAAACCCTGATTAACCATCCGCGTCGTAATTTCTATTTCTCCCAAATCAATCATAGCGTTGATGAGGCTCACCTTCTGTGCATTCATCAACGTTTCTACGCTTATATCCGCTTCTTTTATCACTTGCCTTTCGAGCAGACTTGCGCGTTTTGTGCCCAAAAGAAGAGGATGCTTGGGTGTGAGCCATCGCTCACCATCAAACACTGCCACGTTTGTGAATGATGTGTCGGTGAGCAATCCGTTCTTTACAATCAGCACCTCGTCGCAGTCGCCTTTCCGAGCGGTGAGGCGGTTGAGACATGCGCGGTCGGTGCTCTTGAAGGAGTAGTCAATCTCGTTGTCTTCAACGAGCTTCAAGCTGCGTATCTCGCGCATTTTGTAGGGTGCATACTGTACATTCTCAACGCCCTGTCCGCCATACACCACCCTTGCCTTGTAGAAGTGCATGTCGGGCGTGGGCGACAGCACGCCAGAGAGCATAGGCACCGGCGTGTGGGCAAAGAAGTGGCGCATGGTGCTCTCCATGCGTGCCTGATGGAAATTCAGGTTAAGTGCCTTTCCGTCCTCTATCTTTATTGTTTCTACAAACTGCTGCATTGTTTTCATGAATTACTCATTTATCACTTTCGTTTACTTTGTAATCGGGAGATACACTTTCTGCAGCACCTCCTCATATTCTTTTATACACTGGCTTTGCGACGTTATGCCACCACCAGCCTTGAAGAACATTCCCTCGTCGGTCTGCTCTATGAAGCGTATCATCACGACAGAATCGAGTTCGCCGTCGGCGTATATGCCCATGATGCCGGTGTAGAATCCGCGCTCGTATGTCTCCGCCTCGTCTATTATTTGGCAGGTCTTCTTCTTAGGCGCACCCGTTATGCTTCCGGCTGGCAGTTGCGCAGCGAGTATGTCGCCGATACGCTGCGTGTAGTCGGAGGGCAACTTGCCGCTTATCTCCGAACTTGTCTGCAAGATGTCGCCCTTGTTGGTGTGCAGAACGTCAACAAAACGAAACTTCTCCACCTTCACGTCCGTAGCCACCGTGTTCAGGTCATTGCGTATAAGGTCGACAATGGTGGCGTGCTCCGATGCCTCCTTCCTGTCGTCCATCAGCACTTGCTCGGCATCGGGTAGCGTTGCGTCGATGGTGCCCTTCATCGGGAACGAATAGATTCTGCCACCTCTTATCTTTACGAATGTTTCGGGCGAGAAGCACACGAAACGCCCTATATCATCCGACGGATTATTCAAGAGCAACTTGTACTTACCTTTCGAATGGCGGAAGATGTCTTCAAGCGAGAGGTTGCAATGCACCGCGACCTGGCATGTCAGATTGGCGAGATAGCTATTGCCAGCCAGCATATTGTTCTTCACGATGTTGAAGCTGCGCTCGTATTCGTCGTACTTCGGCGCATCTACCTCCCATTCTATCTCCGCAGGCAGTTGGCTGGCGCATCCTCCGACGGCGTTGGTATGACTGCCGAAGTCGTAGAGGCACTCGCCGGCATCTATCTCCGAGAGTTTCTTTATATACGCCTTGTCGCCCTTATAGTCGACAACAAACAGAAAGGGTTCTCCGCTGCTGCCCAACTCGTTCAGTCTGTCTATTATATCTTTGTTCATACGTTTCTGGTGTAATGTTTTTAGCAAGTGCAAAATTACATCTTGTTTGCGAAAGCCACAAAAGTTGAGAGCGTGAATAAATCTTAAATTATATTTGCTTATTGCTGTTTTCACTAATAATTGGTTACTTTTGCCAAAGTTTTAAATCGACAAACAAGAAATAAGGGGTGCTTCACGATTGTGTTGCTGAGATTATACCCATAGAACCTGACGCAGATAATGCTGCCGCAGGGATTGCTTCAGACATCCATAATTATTATATAAGGTATGACGTGATGCTCGGAGTTTTTTCTATTCCGTATTTTCTTTTGGTAGTAAGACCAACGGATGCGCCTCCAGACAAAAAAAGAGAAAGAGCATGAGGTACATTTGCGCACTTACCATTGCCGGTTCCGATAGTTGTGGCGGAGCGGGCGTTCAGGCTGACATTAAGACTATGTCGGCTTTAGGCGTTTATGCCGCTTCCGCCATCACGTCCGTCACGGTGCAGAACACATTGGGCGTGCAAGCCATTCAAGCCATACAGCCGGAGATAGTGGCTGGACAGATACGGGCGGTTATGGACGACATAAAGCCCACGGCTATAAAGGTAGGAATGGTGAACGACCAGACTACTATCCTGGCTATTGCCGACACGCTGCAACAGTATTCTCCGCAAAAGCTCATCGTCGACCCGGTAATGGTGTCTACGAGCGGTTCGACGCTCATGCATGAGGACGCTTTGGGCACGTTCTGCAGTCGCTTGCTCCCTATGGCTACCCTGCTCACGCCGAACATTCCCGAGGCGGAAGTACTCTCCAACCGCTCTATCCGCTCTATTGATGACATGGATGCTGCAGGACGCAGCATTTTGGCATTGGGCTGCAAGGCTGTGCTTATCAAGGGCGGACATCTTGAGGGCAGGAAGGTAGACAAGCTGTACCTGCCGAACAACGAGGTTTGCTCGTTCGTTCACGAAGCGATAGCCACACGCAACACGCACGGCACGGGCTGCACGCTGTCTTCTGCCATCGCTGCGTTCATGGCTCCCC
>ULSU01075244.1_pt1 | contig 30874 bp, 34 predicted proteins | sample 1956941 | NCBI WGS metagenome assembly ULSU01 (sample SAMEA4835715, study PRJEB28245) | human gut metagenome | biome: gut microbiome; material: fecal sample | place: Denmark | collected 2008
GCAACTCCGCCAAACGGGCTTCCTCAAAATCTATCAGCGCCGTTTGCACATCGCGCGGCACGTCTACCAACACCGGTCCCGGGCGTCCTTCACGCGCCAGCTGGAAGGCAAGTCGCAATGTCTGCGCCAGGTTTTCCGGCTTTTTAACTAAAAAATTATGCTTGGTAATAGGCATTGTAATACCGGTGATATCTACCTCCTGGAACGCGTCATGGCCGATAAGCGCCCTGTTTACCTGACCTGTAATGGCCACCACCGGTACGGAATCCAAAAATGCCGTTGCCAGGCCTGTGACCAGGTTGGTTGCACCGGGACCTGATGTAGCTATACACACGCCCACCTTACCTGAAGCACGCGCAAAGCCGTCTGCCGCATGCGCAGCACCCTGCTCATGCGCCGTTAATATATGTTGTATCGGACTTTGCCGTAATGCATCATAAAAAGGGAGAATCGCACCCCCGGGATATCCGAAAACCGTTGTTACCCCTTCTTCTGCCAGTATTCTGCACATAATCTCTGCGCCGCTTAACTGCATATGCTCACTTCCTTCCGCAAATCTATCTCTTATATTGCCGCATGACCATCATCAAGCGGCGGCCATTCAAAACGTGATTTCTCCACAGCCAGTGACGTATCACCGCGCTCTAAAGCAACAAGGCCGGTCTGTACCATTTCGGTTACGCCGTATGGACGCATGACATCAACAAAAGCGCGTAGCTTTCCTTCATCACCTGTAGCAACAAATATCAGTGACTCACCGGTTACATCCACAGCATGCGCACGGAACACTTCCGCCAGCTGCAACAGCTCCGGACGCTTATTTCCGGCCTTTACCTTAACCAGAATCATGCTGCGGGTAGCACTGGATTTAGGAGGCAGCACCTTAACACGCTCTACCTCAACCAGCTTCGCCAGCTGTTTGGTAACCTGGATAATGGTCGGCTCATCAGCCTCCATCGTAACTGTCATACGTGAGAACTCCGGGTTTTGCGTCGTGCCTACAGCCAAGCTGTCAATATTGAAGCCACGGCGTGAAAACATACCTGCTACACGCATCAGTACGCCAGGCTGATTACGTACAACAATCGATAAAATCTGCTCCATATCTTTCCCTCCTGCAATAACATGTCTACAGCTCTGATGCTCTTACAAATCTGTCATGCTTGCCGGCATCATCTAATCAGTGTTTTTTTATTATTTCAGCAAGCAGTTTTTTTGTCAACAAAAAGTGTAATGTTTGTAAATCATTTTTCAAATACAGCTTATTAATGTAAACACTATTACAGATTTCAGTGTACAAAAAAGCCCACGCAACTATTGCTACGTGAGCAGTAAAACATCCAACAGCATTCTTTTGTTTAACAGTTGAAGCAAATAATCAAAAAGCTCACGTGACCATTCCACGTGAGCCTGATTTATAAGGTTGGTGCGAGTGACAGGAATCGAACCTGCACGCCGAAAGGCGCTAGATCCTAAGTCTAGTGCGTCTGCCAGTTCCGCCACACTCGCATATAAAATATTATATCATAACAAGAACATCTATGGCAACTGTCCATGTAAACAAAAAGCCGTTCTTCTTTCGAAGAACGGCCCTAAATTCGTGGTGATCCACCCGAGACTCGAACTCGGGACACCCTGATTAAAAGTCAGGTGCTCTACCAACTGAGCTAGTGAATCATTGGCTGGGGCAGCTGGACTCGAACCAACGCATGCGGGAGTCAAAGTCCCGTGCCTTACCGACTTGGCTACGCCCCAAGCTTATTAGTGGTTATTCAGATTCATCCAAATCTGAAAAGGTGGGGTGACTGGTGGGAGTCGAACCCACGCGTAACGGAGCCACAATCCGCCGTGTTAACCACTTCACCACAGCCACCATCTTGTTTCCAAGCTGAATAGCTTGGCGACGAATAGTATTATACTATATTCCCGGCACTGCGTCAATAGGAAAATTTAATTTTTATAAAAAATTTTACGGCAATCACCGGACATAGTCAAAAATTGCTTCGTAGCAGTTAATCAGCGGCGGGCAATAACTTCAATTTCTACATGAGCGCCTTTAGGCAGAGCTGCTACCTGTACAAAGGAGCGTGCCGGCGGCTCAATCTTAAAGGTTTTTGCATAAACAGCATTAATAGCATCAAAATTCTTGATGTCATCTACAAAAATAGTAGTTTTTACAACATCCATGAATCTGAAGCGTGCTTCCGTCAGGATAGCCTCAATATTGTCTAAAACCTGCTGAGTTTCAGCTTCGATAGAGCTTTGAACCATTTCACCTGTTTCCGGATTGATAGCAATCTGACCGGATACAAACAGAATAGAACCTGCCAATACAGCTTGAGAATAAGGACCTAAAGCTTTGGGTGCATTTGTTGTTGCAATAACTTCCATGATTAAAGTCTCCTTTGCTACTTTTTTATTTACGGGCAAAGTATTTTTTCGCCCACTCTATAGCCGAAGGCGTTGCGGCCATACCGCCGCCTGCGGTTTCCTTCAAAGCACAGGGAAGTGCATCCCCTACGCTCTTCATGGCATCAATTGCTTCATCAGCATTAATAAAGCTGCTGATTCCGGCCAACGCCAGCTCAGCTGCCAACAGTGCCTGCAAAGCACAGGCTCCGTTACGTTTAATGCAGGGTACCTCTACAAGGCCTGCTACTGGATCGCAGACAAGTCCCAACACGTTTTTAAAAACGACCGCTACTGCTGTGCCAACCTGCTGCGGTGTGCCACCAAGCATAGAAACCGCAGCACCTGCTGCCATCGCCGCAGCACTGCCGCATTCTGCCTGACAGCCACCCATAGCACCTGCCAGAGAAGCGCGCTCGTTGATTACCATACCAATACTGCCGGCAACCACCATACCACGCTGCAAGGTTGCAGCATCCAGTCCGCAGTGCTTTTTCAGGGTGAAGAACACTCCCGGAAGTACGCCGCTGGCACCTGCGGTAGGAGCAGCAACTATACGGCCCATAGCCGCGTTGCATTCACCAACTGCTGTAGCATAGATAACTGCATCCAAAGCCTTCTCGCCCAAAAGATTGACAAAGCCTTCGGCGCCTGCAGCTGCAGCCAGCTTTTTGGCATCGCCGCCGGTCAGACCGCTATGTGAGCGGACACCGGTTAACCCATGCTCTACAGATTTCTCCATAACGTCCAGCATTTCCTGCATTTTCGCCAGTAAATCTTCCTGACTGCATTCCAGCTCGCGCATATTGTAGTCTATGAGAAATTCGTCTAACGGTTGCTGCCATTCAGCAGCCTCTTTAATCCAGCTGTTCAAAGACAGCATTTCTTTTTTCATGCTGCACCCCTTATAAAACACTGGCGATAAAACGCACCGATTCTATCTGCTGCAGCGCGCTGATAAGATTGATAATCTCCTGCGGCACTGCCTCATCACATTCAATAACCATAGATGCCATACCGCCCTTGTCGCTGCGGAACAAGCGCATCGTGGCGATATTTACGCCGGCATTGGCCAAGGTACTGGTAACCAGCGCAATAACACCTCTTGTATCAATATGCACTGTCAAAATAGCAGGCAGGCGTCCAGTGAGCTCTACAGGGAACCCGTCAATTTCCGTAACCTGTACCTGACCGCCGCCAACAGAAGAACCGACGATATCACAACGGGCACCATTTTCTGCAGTCAGCTTAAAAAGCACAGTGTTTGGATGAGCCTTATTGCCCAAATCAATTTTATGATAGGAATATTCTAAGCCGTTTTTCTCCGCATAGCTGTCAGCCTGCGGAATGCGTTCATCATCCGGCAGCCAGCCCATCAGGCCGGCAAGCAGCGCCATATCCGTGCCGTGTCCCTTATAGGTTTCGGCAAAAGAACCATGCAGATAAATTTCTGCCTTTACCGGCTTAGCGCCAAGAATACTGGCAGCCAAAAGTCCCAGACGAACAGCACCGGCAGTATGCGAGCTGGAGGGACCAATCATCACCGGTCCGATAATATCCAAAATACTCATAAAGCACCTCTATTCATCACTGGCCAGCGAACGATGTGCCAGTCCGACACACAGCTCATTGAGATTCAGCACGCCAACGCCCATATAAATAGCAACACAAAGATGCTCTCCGGCGCGGGCAATACCTATTTTGCCGCCGACGTTAAAGCCAAATGCCTTAACCTTTACCTGTTCCAGTGCTTCGTGCGCCGCACCGGCCACAGCACCCGCACCCACATGAGATTCGGTTACAAGTCCCTGACGCTGCGCAGCCACTACAGCACGCTCAACAATTTTTACAATAGAAGGAATAAATTCACCGCCGAAATCAACAGCTGTCGAACGGATACCATGCTCCGCTAAGCGTTCCTTTACCTTCGTTTCCTCCACGCGACTGGAGGTAAGTGCAATACGCAAGGCAGCACGGCCGATTTCGATGCTGTTGATGCAGCTTTTACCACATTCATGCATGTTAGTCACACCCCTCACAAAACATTTTTCTATCATCAGGCGCAGAGATTACTCGTCCTCTTCAGGAACCTCTACAACCTCTTTGATTTTATTTTTATCCAGCATTGCTACCAGCAGGAAGGTAATAATGCAGATAGGCCATTCAAAGTAAATTACTTCATTGGCAAAAAGCGGTTTGATGCCTGCCAGCGGGCTGCCGGGAACAAACCAGAGAGCGATGCCGATAAGGCTCACCAATGTAGTCCAGAAAGCAGAGCTGCGACGGCACAGGCCGGGAGCGAACATCGTAAAGAAGAACACGCAGGTCAGGCCGCAGGTCATAGACAAACCGGCAATCATCGTCTTAACAATGCCTGCCGCATTGAAGGCAAACCACAGAGTAATCAGGCCGACAGCAAAAACAGACAGACGATTGATGATAACAAATTTATTTTCCGCAACAGTAGGATTAATAAAGCGTTTGTAAATATCATTACTGAAGAGCGTAGCCGCACCCAGCAGAATAGTGCAGGCAGTAGATACATCCGCAGCCCACAAAGCAGCCAGAGTTACACCGCCGGCAAGAGGATCCAGAGTCATAACAACCTTAGGCATAGCAAGAGCAGCCTGCGCCACCGGCATTTCCGGATACATTGCCTTGCAGACAACACCCAATACAGCGCAGATGAAGCCTACAGGGAAAATCATCAGGCCGGCCAGAACATAACCGTTGCGGGCAGCCTTGACATTTTTCGCACCGCAGGCAATCTGTACAGGGCCCTGCGCGGTAATAGTCTGGGTAATCATAACGATAATCCAGCCGAGAATAGTAGCAAAAGCCAGGCCTGCTACCGGACTGCCCATAACCTCGGGGTTAGGCAGCTTACTGAGCACTGCATCCCAACCGCCTACGTTGGATACAGATTGGATTGCAGAGTAGATAATACCGATATAAATCAAGGTAACGCTGACGATATTTGCCAGACCGCTGGACCAAAGACCGCCAATCAAGGTGATACCGATAAATACCACGGCACTCATAATCATACCGCCATGGAAGGAGAAGATCTCCGGCAACAGCGAGGATAAAATCGCACCGCCTGCCATATACTGCAAAGCAGTAATAACGCACATAATGATAACCAGACCGATTGCAGCGATTGCACGGCCTTTGGTATCATAATAGAACTCAAAGAATTCCGGGATAGTGGAAACCTTCATGGAACGCAGCTTACCTGCTGCCAAAAGGCCCATAACAATAGCACCGATAGACCAGGCACCGTTATACCAGCCTGCTGCCAGACCAACACTGAAGGCACGCTGTGCTACACCGACTGTAGAAGCAGCGCCGACTGCCAAACCGGTAACATTGACAGCTACCAGAATCGTGTTCAGCTTACGTCCGGCCAGCAAAAACGCTGTCGAACCCGAATCAGCCTTGTGCTTAACCCACAAGCTGATACCAAAAAGCAACGCGATGTACACTACGACAATTACCAACTGAATAGACATAAAAACTACACTACCTTTCTTCCATGCTACAAAAGCATAATACTTGTGCTGTAAGAATATAAACCATGCTACCATCCTACAACGTACAATAATTTGTCTTATATTATACCAACTTTTTTTAGTAAATTAAAGCTCCCGACAAAACTTTTCTGCAGCGGGAAAATTTTTGAAATAAAATTTACGTAAAATCTTTCTTGCGCAAGCGTAAGAAAAAGGATTTTATTTATTTTTGTCGAATTGTCTAATGTATGTTGTGATACAATGGAGGAAGGAAATATGTTTACTTATAAAACCAGCGGAGTCTGCTCCCGCGAGATTCATTTTGATATAGTTGACGGCAAACTGCACAATGTAAGCTTTGACGGCGGCTGCCCCGGAAATCTGGCTGCTATCGGCAAGCTGGTAGAAGGCCAGGATGCCAAAGCAGTTGCTGATTTGCTCAAGGGCAATGACTGCCGCGGCCGCGGCACCAGCTGCGCTGACCAATTGGCCAAAGCTATCGCCGAACATCTGTAATTTATAAAAATTGGTGCTTTATCACAAAATTAATTAAACAGGCGTGAGAGAAAGTGCCGGATGCCAGGCAATGGCGACGACGGCGTACTTCTCGTACGTCTAGGAGCCGTTGTGACGCAGACGGTGCTTTATATCACGCCTGCCAGGAAAGAGGAAAGGAGGAACCCTACTATGTACAAAATTTTAAAAAGTACCGACCAAGGACTGGACGAGCTGGAGCTGGAACATCTGGAAAAGGGCTACTGGCTGGACATAGTGGCTCCTTCTGTAGAAGAGCTGCAGGAAATAGCAGCAGCGACAAAAATCCAGATGGATTTTTTGAGTGCCGCACTGGACGAAGAAGAAAAATCCCGTATCGAAGTGGAAGATGACCAGATTCTGATTTTGGTCGATATTCCTTTTTTACGCAGCAATAAAGATTACGATACCCTGCCTTTAGGTATCGTAGTAACCGAAGAAGGTATTGCCACTATCTGTTTGGAGCCTAACGCCGTAACTGCAGACTTTGGCACGCACAACAGCAAAATGTTCAGCACCTTCAAAAAAACGCGCTTTTTGTTCCAGATTCTTTATAAATCCGCTACTCTCTATCTGAAATATATCCGTATCATCATCCGCCGTACGGACGAACTGGAAATTCACCTGCGCCAGTCCATGGAAAACAGCGAGCTCTTCAACCTGCTTGATCTGCAGAAGTCCTTAACCTACTTTTCCACCTCTCTGCGCAGCAATTCCATTGTACTTGAAAGATTGCTGCGTCTGCGTAATGCGACGCAATCCCAGCATCTTATAAAGGTGTACGAAGAAGATGAGGATTTGCTGGACGATGTTATTATCGAATATAAGCAGGCTGTAGAAATGGTTGAAATGTACAGCCACATTCTTAACAGCATGATGGAAGTTTTTGCCAGCATCATCAGCAACAACCTGAACCTGGTCATGAAATTTTTGGCATCCGTCACCATTATTTTGGCGATTCCTACACTCATCAGCGGTTTGTGGGGCATGAACGTACCTGTTCCCTTTGCGGAAAACCCCTTCGGGTTCCTTATCGTCATCAGTCTGGCGGCATGTATTGCCATCGGCACTGCCTTCCTGCTGTGGAAGAAGAGAATGTTCTGAGGTTAGAAAATGTCTAAAGTTACGCAAGAAAAACTGCTCGCCGGAATTATTTTCGGCGATAATGATAACGGAGAATATATTTACCTGCCCGGCGGAGAGGTTGGCAGCGAAGCGCCTCTTTGTGTGCTAGAACGCGGCGGCAGCCGCGAGGACCTGCCTCTTGAAGAAGCGGCACAGCAGGTTCATCGTCTTGCGCTGCGCCCCTGCGCTCATCCTCTGTGGGGCAAGCGTTCATACTAAATCTTAATGTCGCGTGGAGGAATGCAAGATGTATATCCCTAAACTGCATAAAATCTGGCTTTGTCAAAATGACAAGGGCGGTATCTATATGTATCCCAAAATGGCAAATCGTCACGGCCTGATTGCCGGTGCTACCGGTACAGGCAAAACCGTTACGCTCAAGGTACTGGCAGAAAGCTTCAGTGAAATGGGCGTACCTGTTTTTCTGGCTGATATCAAGGGAGATGTTTCCGGTATGTGCCTGCCCGGTGAGGACAGTGAAGGCTTCCGCAAGCGCTTAAGAAATAAGCTTGGGCTGGAAACAGAATGGAAATTTGCCGGTTATCCGGTACGCTTCTGGGACGTTTACGGCAAGGGAGGCATTCCCGTGCGCGCAACCGTTTCGGAAATGGGACCGGATCTGCTCAGCCGTCTGCTGGAGCTGAACGAAACCCAAAGCGGTGTAATGAATATTGTTTTCCGCGTAGCAGATGACCAAGGTCTGCTGCTGTTGGATTTCAAGGATTTGCGCAGCATGGTGCAATACGTCGGTGATAATGCTGCCCAGTTCAAAACAAGCTACGGCAACATCACTCCCGCCAGCATCGGGGCTATCCAAAGAGCTTTGTTGCGTCTGGAGGACCAGGGTGCGGATATTTTCTTTGGCGAGCCGGCACTGGATATCAAGGACTGGTTTGCTACGGCAGAAGACGGCCGCGGTGTTATCAATCTGCTGCACGCTACAGAACTGTTCCAACGCCCGCTGCTCTACTCCACCTTCTTGCTGTGGATGCTTTCCGAGCTCTACGAAATGATGCCGGAAACAGGCGATTTGGATAAACCCAAGATGGTCTTTTTCTTTGACGAAGCACATCTGATTTTTAAGGATGCACCGCAATCCCTTTTGGATAAGATTGAACAGATTGTCCGCCTCATCCGTTCCAAGGGCATCGGTATTTACTTTATCACCCAACAGCCTACAGACGTACCCGAAAGCGTACTGGCACAGTTGGGCAACAAGCTGCAGCATGCACTGCGCGCCTACACTCCTAAAGAACGCAAGAGCCTTAAAGCTACCGCGCAATCCTTCCGCGAAAACCCTGCATTAGATGCCGAAGCTGCCTTAGGCGAGCTTGGCACAGGCGAGGTACTCGTTTCTATGCTGGACCCCGAAGGTATTCCTTCTATCGTACAGCGTGCTTATGTAATGCCGCCGCGCAGCTATCTTGGCGTGTGTGATGATGCTAAACGCCAGCAACTGATTAAGGACTGCCCGCTCTACAGCAAATATGCCGAAGCTGTTGACCGCGAATCCGCCTACGAGCTGCTGACACAAAAGGCAGAGGAGGCACATGCGGAAGCCGAAGCGGCAGCGAAGGCTGAAGCTGAAGCGAAGGAAGCAGCGCTGAGAGAAAAAGAAGAAGCCAAGCATGCCAAGGAAGCGGAGCGTGCCGCCAAAGCTGCGGAACGTGAGCGCATTGCAGCAGAACGTGCTGCACAAAGAAGCAGCGGCCGCCAAACCAAGGGCGTGTTGGACAAGGTATTTGACAGCGCCGTCAATTCCGCAACCCGTACAGTAGGCAGCCAAATCGGCAGCAGGCTGGTACGCGGTATTTTAGGAAGTCTTTTCAAAGGTAAATAAAAAAATTCAGGACTGACGCACAGCCAAGGCGTCAGTCCTTTTAGTTTAGACATAAAAGCTATAATTATTTTTTGATTACCAGAGCCTGCAGAAGCAAATCCTCGGCAGCATCTGCCGGATTGCCGATAGCATGGCCTTCACCGCTGGGACAGTGCACCTTGTCACCTGCGTGCAGCGTCATTGCCTTACCGTTATCATTGTACTCGGCAGTTCCCTGCAGCACCACGATAGTTTCGCTGTTATCGTCATGGATATGATAGCCAAGGCTGCAGCCCGGTTTAAGAGTTACCTTAGCGTACATTACTACGCTGTCATTAAGCATGCTCTCGTCAAGATAATGTTCAATAATTACGTCACCATTGCCACCGAAGCGGTTGGCGCAGATATCTGTTTTGCTGTTCATTATTTTCATAAGCGAATCCCCCTCTTTTTGTACTGCTTCCATTATATGCCTATTTCGTGCTGCAGGCAAATATTTCTCTGACAGCATATACAGCTTATCTCCTTGACACTTACTGACAAAAACATTATACTTATGCTAACAACTTCATAAACAAAGCTTAGAGTGAGTCTGAAATTTAGCTCATGAAGGGGTACACCACCACGGGTGTAGCTTTTTCATGAGCTTTTTCATGAGCTTTTTTTATTATCCGAAAGGAGAAAATCATGCTTATCAACGGAGAAGAAAAGGCTTTAGCCCGCCCCACCGCGCTCAGCGAGCTGCTTACACAGCTCGGCTATCGCACTGCGTTTGTTGCCGTAGAGCTTAACGGCACTATCATCAAGCAGGCGGATTTTGGCAGTACAACAATTACCGACGCCGATAAATTGGAAATCGTCAGCTTTGTAGGAGGTGGCTGAATGATTAGCAAAGAGGAAATCGTTGCCGCACTTGGCAAAGGACTTACACAGGCGCAGCTTGACGCTCTGCATAACGCGCGCGTTGCTGTCGTCGGACTCGGCGGACTCGGCAGCAATATCGCCGTCGCCTTAACCCGTCTTGGCATAGCTCATCTTTATCTTTATGATTTTGACAAGGTAGAGCTTTCCAATCTCAACCGCCAATATTATTTCCTTGACGATATAGGACAATACAAGGCTGACGCCCTTGTGAAGCATCTGCGCCAGATTAACCCCTACGCAGCTTTGCATTCGCAGGTAATCAAGGTAACAGAGGATAACATCCCCGCACTTTTAGGTGACTGTGACATCATCTGCGAAGCGCTTGATGATGCTGCCGGCAAGGCTATGCTCGTGAGCACCGTATTGAGCACCTGGAGCGACAAAAAGGTTATCGCCGGCAGCGGCATTGCAGGCTTCGGCAAAGCAGAAGAAATCACCAGTAAAAAAATCACCAAAAATCTTTATCTTTGCGGCGACGGCAGCAGCGATTTTCACGATTTACCACTCTGCGGTGCGCGCGTCGCACTCTGCGCCATGCAGCAAGCACTGCTTGCCGCACGCATTATTTTAGACTTGGAGGAGAATTAAAATGACTAACGATACATGGACTTTAGGCGGACACGAATTTCATTCCCGTTTTATTTTAGGCAGCGGCAAATATTCGCTGGATTTAATTAAAGCAGCCGTAGAGCAGGCCGGTGCGGAAATCCTTACGCTTGCTCTGCGCCGCGCCAACAGCGGTGCTCTTGCCAACATTCTTGATTATGTGCCGGAAAACGTCACCCTGCTGCCCAACACCAGCGGTGCACGCAACGCGGAAGAAGCAGTGCGCATTGCCCGTCTCGCACGCGAGCTTTGCCACACCGACTTCGTAAAAATCGAAGTAATCAAAGACAGCAAATATCTGCTGCCCGACAACCATGAAACCCTCAAGGCAACAAAAATTCTTGCCAAAGAAAGCTTCATCGTTATGCCCTATATGTACCCTGATCTGCAAAGTGCACGTGACATGCGTGATGCCGGTGCTGCCTGCATCATGCCGCTGGGCGCACCGATTGGCAGCAACAAGGGCCTTTGCACCAAGGATTTTATCCAAATCTTAATCAACGAAATCGACCTGCCGATTATTGTCGACGCAGGCATCGGCAAACCGTCACAGGCCTGCGAAGCTATGGAAATGGGCGCAGCGGCTATCATGGCGAACACCGCGATTGCCAGCGCCGGTAACCTGCCGCTTATGGCAAGTGCCTTCCGCGACGCAATCAACGCCGGCCGCAAGGCTTATCTCGCAGGCTGCGGCAGTGTCCGCGACACTGCCAGCGCAAGCTCCCCGCTGACAGGCTTTTTGCATGATTGAGGTGGCAGCATGAAGAACGAAGATAAATTTTTTAACAACAGTATTTATGATGAACAGGCAGCAGCCTTCAGCGAAAAACAGTTAACCGACCCGATGCAATATCAGGAGGGCATGGAAATTATCGACTCCGATATTTTCGATAAGGTGCAGACTGCCCGCGCCGCTTACGATTATAATAAATATACGGAAGCAGACGTGCTTGCAGCCCTCGCTCACAGCGAGCGTACACCCGAGGACTTCGCGGCCCTGCTTTCGCCTGCCGCTCTGCCGCTTTTGGAGGAGATTGCCCGTGCCGCACAGGTCGAGCGCCAGCGTTACTTCGGCAATAACGTCACCTTTTTTACGCCGCTGTATATCGCCAACTACTGCGAAAATTACTGCATTTACTGCGGCTTCAACAGCCATAATAAAATTCAGCGCGCCTGCCTGAGCAGCGAGCAGATTGCTGCCGAAATGCAGGCCATCGCCGCTACCGGCCAACAGGAAATTCTCATTCTCACCGGTGAAAGCCGCAAAATGAGTGACGTGCATTACATTGGCGAGGCCTGCAAGCAGGCACGCCAATACTTTAAGGTTGTAGGCGTAGAAATCTATCCGCTCAACAGCGATGAATACGCTTATCTGCATGAATGCGGCGTAGATTACGTAACTGTTTTCCAGGAAACATATAACAAGGATAAATACGCTCAGCTGCATCTGGCAGGTCATAAGCGCGTTTTCCCCTACCGTTTTTACGCACAGGAACGCGCCCTGCGCGGCAAAATGCGCGGCGTCGGCTTCGCCGCTCTGCTCGGCCTAGACGACTTTCGTCGCGACGCTCTCGCTACCGGCCTGCATGCCTACCTGCTGCAAAAGAAATATCCGCATGCGGAAATCGCCTTCTCCTGCCCCCGCCTGCGTCCCATCATCAACAACGACAAAATTAAACCGATGGACGTGCACGAGCGTCAGCTGCTGCAGGTTGTCTGTGCCTACCGCCTGTTCATGCCCTTCGCCTCGATTACCGTTTCCAGCCGCGAATGCGCGCGCGTGCGTGATAACCTGATGCTCATTGCCGCCAACAAAATTTCCGCCGGCGTCAACACAGGCATCGGTGCGCACAGTAAAAAGCAGGAGCTGGGTGACGAGCAGTTTGAGATTGATGACAGCAGAAGCCTGCAGGAAATCTATGATGCATTGCTGAAAATAGGCCTGCAGCCCGTAATGTCGGAGTACGTTTATGTCTGAACTGCCGCTGATTGCCGTTACGGACAGCGCCAGCTGTCCCCGCCCGCTGCCTGAACAAATCGAACGTCTGGCAAAGCTGACGGAGCTGCGTCCGCAGGCTGTTATCCTGCGCGCGAAGGCTTTAGACAAAGCAGCCTATCGCACGCTTGCGCTGCAAGCACAACAAAGCTGCGAAGCTGCAGGTATACCGCTCATTTTGCACAGCGATTGGCAGCTGGCACGCGAGCTTGGCATAAGCATGCTGCATCTGCCGCTGGCATTTCTGCGACAAATATCGGAGTACGAGCGTGCGTATTTCACCTGGCTCTCCACCTCCGTTCACAGCGTAGGTGAAGCGCAGGAAGCGCAGGCGCTAGGCGCCACCGTGCTCATCGCCGGGCACATCTACACTACACAGTGCAAGGCAGGTCTTGCACCGCGCGGCCTCGGCTTTCTGCAAAGCGTCTGCAGCGCTGTAAGCTTACCGGTTTACGCCATCGGCGGCATAGGCTTCGATGCTGCGCAGCACGCCGAACTCAAAGCGAATGGAGCACGCGGAGCGTGCGTAATGAGCGCTTATATGAGGCTGTAATAATGTTTGGTAAAAGTTGTGAAAAATCGCCCTGCAAAATTTGACATCGGCCTCCATAACATCTATGATTAAGAGAGGAATTTGTAAGCAACATATTTATTTCTGTCCCAAAGCACAAGAGGAGGCAAACACGAAATGACTATGAATATCTGGCATGACATTGACCCCAAACGTATCTCTCCTGACGATTTTATTGCAGTTATCGAAATTCCCAAAGGCTGCAAGGTAAAGTACGAGCTAGACAAGGAAACCGGTCTGCTCAAAATGGACCGCATCCTGTACACCGCAACTCACTATCCTGCCAACTACGGCTTTATTCCCCGTACCTACGCAGCAGATAACGACCCGTTGGATGTGTTGGTTTTATGCTCCGAAAACGTTGTACCGATGACCTTGATGCGCTGCTACCCCATCGGCGTTATCATCATGGAGGACAGCGGTGATATGGACGAAAAAATCATTGCGATTCCCTTCGGCGACCCGATGTATAATTCCTACAAATCCATCAGCGAGCTGCCGCAGCATATCAGCGATGAAATGATTCACTTCTTCAGCGTGTACAAATCCCTTGAGGGCAAAAGCACCGCTCTTGAAGAGGCACATGATGTAGACAAAGCAAAGGAAATTATCAAGCAGTGCCAACAGCGCTATAAAGATACCTTTTGCTGAAAAATAAAAGCATAAAAATGGCTGTTGCGTAAGTTTTCTTACGCAGCAGCCTTTTTAGGTTGAAGCAGCTCTTCCGCCCACAAAAAAAGGACTGCCTTTCGCAAATGCGTCCAGCAGCCATAAAATAAGGGAAAGCGTATTTAGTTAAGAAGCAGCGGCTCACGCCAATGCTTCTTTTTAGTTGCCGCGTACATATTCACGCGGCACACGCGGGCTCACGTCGCAGATAATTTCATAGCAGATAGTATCCGCCCATTCCGCAACCAGCTCCATTGGCAGCTCACGGCCGCCAAACACGATAACCTCGCTACCCAGCTTAACGTCCGGAATATCCGTCACGTCCAGCATCGTCTGGTCCATGCACACGCGTCCGATAATCGGCGCCTTCATGCCGTTAACCAGCATATACCCGCGGTTAGACAAGCGGCGGCTTACGCCGTCGGCATAACCGATAGGCACAGTAGCGATAACACTGGGTCTCGTCAATGTATAGGTTCTGCCATAGCCGATGGTTTCACCGGGCGGCAGTGTTTTCACAAAAGCAACCTGCGTCTTCACAGTCATAACAGGTTCAAAATCCTTGTAGCAGTCAATCATATGCGCCGGGTGCAGGCCATACAGGGTAATTCCCTGACGCACCATATCCAGCTGATATTCCTGCAGCTCCGTCAGCGCAGCACTATTGGCGATATGACGGATAGGAATATGCACTCCCTCCGCTTCAATCAGGCGCAACGCCTCCTGAAAGCGCTCAAACTGATAGGCAGCATACTGCTTATCATCGGCGTCGGCAGTCGCAAAGTGACTGAACACACCCTCAATATAGATACCGGGCAAGGACGCTGCCAGCTTGGCAAACCTGCCGGCATCACGCACATGCACACCGATACGGTGCATACCTGTATCAATCTTAATATGTATTTTAGCCTTCGTATGCAGCTTCAAAGCAGCCGCATTCAAAGCATATAAGCGTTCTTCATCAAATACTGCATGGCTAATATCATAGCGCACGCAGATTTCCGCAACCTCCGGCAACATTGAGCCAAGCACCAGAATCGGTGTTTCAATACCGGCCTCGCGCAGCTTCACGCCCTCCTGCAGGAGAGCTACCGCAAAAAAGTCTGCACCGTTACGCGCTGCTTCCTGCGCTACGCGCACAGCGCCATGACCATAGGCATCTGCCTTGACGACAGCACATAATTTGGTTGTCGGCTTCAGATTGCCCTTAGCCATCTGCACGTTATGTGCAACTGCATCTAGATTGATTTCTGCCCACGCACCACGTTGAATATGCACAATGGCATCCTCCTAAGCTTATCGTCCATAAAATAAGCCGCAGGCAAAGCATCGTTGCTGCGGCATCAAACTTACCCAAGAATTTTGTATAGCATACATTAATATTTTACAAAACTCTAATATTAGCATATAACCAACAAGGGATTTTGTCAACATTTTATTTTTTTATCGAGGTACAGTTTTTAGCATGCGGACAGCCGGAACAGCCGTTGCACCCGCCGCGATACTTTTTACCAAAATAACTGCGCACTGCCAAAATCACCAATATTGTTAACAAACCCGCAATAATATATGTTGCCATCAGTCTGCCTCACTTTACAATTATCATCATTCACCATATTAACCAAGAATTCTAGCTATAGTGTAAATCAAAACAATACTTTTGACAAATGAATTCTTTGTGAAAGAGTGACACGGAAAAATTTTCCTGAGAGGAACAATATACTGCTTGCAACATTTTATTTAACTCACCGTATATTCCTATAGCAAAAGTATTTTCCCTATTGCTAAAATCACGGTGGTATACTACAATAAGTCTAAATTAAAACAGAAAGCAGGGTTCACTATGCAATTACCGGAAAAAAAATACATTGCCTCCTTTGATATTGACGCACAAAACACCTTCACCCCGGTCTGCCCCGATGAGCTGCCGGTTGCAGAAGGCGACACCATCGCTCCCGAGCTGAACGCCCAGGCACAGTTCGCCAGCCTGCGCCTCGCTTCCCGCGACGCGCACAGCCGTTGCGCGCTCTGGATCAGCGACGCCGAGCACGCTCCGCTCACTCCCATCAGCGGTTATCCCAATCTTGATATCCGTTGGCCGGCACATGCTATTATCGGCACCAAAGGCTTTGACTTCATCGACGGCCTTGATGAAGCTGCCTATGATTATCAGGTATTCAAGGGCATTGAAGCAGATAAGCATCCCTACGGTGCCTGCTACCATGACTTGAAGGACACTCTTTCCACCGGTGCCATCGAATATCTGCGCTGCCACGGTATCACCACCGTTATCTGCGGCGGTCTGGCAACCGATTACTGCGTAAAGAACACCGTACTGCAGCTGAAGGCGGCAGGCTTCGATGTTATCCTTAACAAAGCTGCCTGCCGCGGCATTGCTCCCGAAACCATCGCAAGCGCTATGCAGGAAATGGCTGCTGCCGGAGTAAAATTCGTAGAGTGCGCCAAGGAATTAGCTGAATAAGACCATTACTGAAAAATGCTGCAGGCTTTGCGCCCGCAGCATTTTTGTTTTACCGTAATACTATTCGATTTCACGCAGCGCGTGTGAGTGACCGGTCAGCGAGCATGCGCCCTTTTCCGTAACCACATAGGTATTTTCCGTACCTACCAGACCTAAGCCAGGCAAAGCAATTTTAGGCTCTACGGCAAAGGTCATACCGGGCTCCAGCGGCTGCTTAAAGCCCTTTGCTATAGCCGGCGCTTCATCCATCACCAGACCAATGCTGTGACCCAGGAATTTGCCGCCGTTCATAAACGCATCACCGTAAACATTATCAAACTTTTCCATGGTGCGCAAATACAGGTTTTCAATCGGCTCACCAGGCACCATCATGGACACTACCTCTTGCTCCAGCTCCAGGCAGCGCTCCTGCGCCGCCAAAAGCCTTGCGCATTGCTCATCCTTTTGCAGGCTGCCGAAATAATATACGACAGTCTTATCTGTATGATAACCGTCAAAACCGCAGGGAACATCAAGATAAACCAGTCGACCGGACTTCAGCTTGCGGAAAGCATTGCCTATGGATTGCACCGCTATACAGGTGCCGCCGGTACCGCCGGGGCCGTCAAAGCCGGTGCGTACTAAACCGCTCTTGCCAAAGGAAGCAATACCTATAACCTCTTCGCCCAAGGCCTGGTTAAAGCGCGCTGTTCCGTGCGAGCCGCGCTGCACCATCTCGCTGTAAAGCTCGATAGCCAGCTGAGCCTCGCTGATACCTGCATGAATCAGCTTCGGTGCCACAACATCGAGCACTGTTTCGTGAATAGCGCCGGAGCGTTCCATCTGCTGCAGCTCGTAAGCACTCTTGCGCAGACGCAGCTCCTGCAGTACCGCATCAAAGGAGCCTATCTCTTCGAAGGCAAAATACTTATGCAACATTCTTTCCCAATCCAAGGTAGCTTTTTTCGTTTCTACATACATAATGCGCGGTGCACTGCCATAATAGGCGGCAGCCTCACGAAAGCTGTGCATCGGACGGATATCGCCGAAATGCGATTCGTTTACTGCACGCTCATAATTGCGGCGCACCCAAAAAACAGCATCCTGCGGACGAATCAGCAGCACACCCTCCTGCATTGTACCCGTAAAATAATACATCGCAATCTTATGATTGACTGCAGCCATCTCCCAACCCGGATGCATTTCATCCATCAGGTGGCGGAACTTCTCCAGACGCGCCTCCAGCTCACTTGCGGGCACAGGGCGAATAGCATCAGTCAATACAGCAGTCTGTTCCAAAACAGCCATAGCAATACTCCTTTCATTGTCAAAGCAAAGTATTTATCCGTTATTAACCAATATATTGCAAAATTTCCTTAGCATGTGGCAAAATAATATCCGGCTTAATCGAACCGTTTTCTACATCTTCCATGGTCGCTTCACCTGTCAGCACCATTACCGAAAGAATATCATTGTTCAGGCCAAAGGCAATATCTGTTGCCAGACGGTCACCAACCATAGCAATTTCTTCTTTGTTATAACCGGTTTTGTCCAAAACCACGTCCACCATATATTGATAAGGCTTGCCGAAAATCAGCTGCGGTTTTTTGCCGGTAGCAGTTTTTATCAGCTCCAGCATCGCACCGGTATCAGGAATGAATTCACCGCCTTCAATCGGACAGCGCACATCAGGATGTGTAGCAACATACGGTACACCCTTGTCAATCAGGCGGCAGGCTGTAGTAAGGCGGTCATAGGTAAGTGTCTGGTCAAAGCCGACAACTACATAATCAGCACCCTCCTCCAACGTATTCGTCAGCGTAAAACCTGCTTTCTCAATTGTTGCCAACAGCTGCGGTGTTCCCAACACAAACAGCTTCGCGCCCGGTTTGTTCTTCTGCATCCAGTTGGTCAGTGCATCTGATGAAATCAAGATATTCTCACGTGTAACAGGTACTCCCAGTCCGTTCATCTTCTGCACATAATGCTCGTGGCTACGGGAAGAATTATTTGTCAGCAGATAATATTCCTTGCCTGCTGCCTTTAATTTATCAAAAAAGCCCTCCATACCCGGAATCAGTTCGTTACCCAGGTTAATGGTTCCGTCCATATCAAAAAGAAAACACTTAATTTTCGCTAAGCGAGCGTAATCATAAGTCATGCTCTATCCTCCAAACTTAAATATAATAATATTATAAAGCATTTGCCTTTTTTGTGCTACAATAGACAAGGAAGAAAATCTGAAGCTCAAAAGGAGATTAACCATGAAATATACAACCATTATTTTTGATCTTGACGGTACCTTACTCAACACATTGGCAGATTTAGCTGCCGCTACCAACCATGCTTTAGCAGAGCACAAGCTGCCTCAGCGCACCACAGACGAAGTGCGCCGTTTTGTCGGCAATGGCATCCGCAAGCTGATTGAGCGTGCAGTACCGGCTGACACCCCTGCAGAGCTGCAGGAGGAGGTCTTTGCAAGCTTCAACAGATACTACAAGCAGCACTGCGCCGACAGCACCCGCCCCTACGAAGGCGTGCCGCAGCTTTTGCAGCAGCTGCGCGCTGCAGGCTGCCGCACCGCCATTGTTTCCAACAAGGCAGATTACGGCGTACAAGCGCTGGCTAAGCAATACTTTGACGGCCAGCTCGACGCTGCCTGCGGCGAGCGCGCCGGCATCGCCAAAAAGCCTGCGCCGGATATGCTGTTGGCAATCATGCAGCAATTAAAGGCTGAGCCCGCAAGCACTATCTATATCGGTGATTCGGATACTGACCTCGACACCGCCCGCAATGCAGGCGTGCCCTGCATCGGCGCCTGCTGGGGCTTCAGAGGCCGTGCCTTTTTGGAAGCGCACGGTGCTAAGCTGCTGGCTGAAAACGTAAGCGATATATGGGAGCTTATAAAGTAAAAGAGACTGCCTTGCGGCAGTCTCTTTTACTTTATAACTATTTTACGCTAAGCAATCATCCATAAATTTAATCAGACCTGCTTCTACTTCATCGCGCAGGCACAGCTCATTGTGAATTTCATGACGGAAGCCCGGATACGGCTTCACGGAAACCTTATGTCCGGTTTTTGCCAACAGATTGGCAACATGATACAAGCCCTCGCCATAATTACCACAGGGATCCTGGTCACCGGCAATCAGATAGCTGGGAATATTTTGCGGCACCTTGGCAGCCCACTCATCATTTTCAATATAATGATACAACTGCACGAAATCATAGCACAGCTCCAGCGTAGTATCGAAGGTATTGAACATATCGCCTGCATGATCCTCAACAATTCGCGGATCTGTTGCAATCCAGTCTGCCGGACCATTCGGATTTTCCACCCTGTCCGTCATACCGCAGAAAACACGCTCAAACCAGACGCCGCATGGCTGATACGGATCTGCCTCATAAGCAGCCTTAAATTCTGCATTAACATAGGCATCCTCACAGCCCTGCCACTGCGAGCAGACACCGCACAGCATCATACCTTTGATATCCTCACCGTAGATTGACGCATAAGCACGCGCCAGCATAGAACCCCAACTGTGGCCGAAAACGAAATACGGCAGCTCAGGATAAGCCTCTTTAGCAATATCATGCAAAGCCTTTTCATCCTTCAGATAGGTCATATAGCCGCCGGAATGCGGATCACCCAGGGTGCCTCCGTCATAGCCGGTTTTACCGTGACCGAGATGGTCATCAGCAAACACTACAAAGCCTGCTTCATTGAACTTGCTGATCATATGCAGATAGCGGCGTGAATGCTCACCATAGCCGTGAATCAGCTGTACAATAGCTTTCGGTTTACCTAACGGACTGTAGGACCAGGCCTTGATGGTATCTCTGCCGTTGGCAGAAGGAAAGGAAATTTCTCTGATGGACATAATGCGGACCTCCTCGCCTGTAATTATTTATAATATTAAGATAATGATAACACCTGCATTTCCTGCTGTAAAGCAATAATAACGCTCTGAAGAATGTTTTACGTATTTTTTACACTAAATCCATCTCTGCATATCTCTCATAATTTCTGACCAAGGCATACAAAAAACCACTACAACAAATTTGTCATAGTGGCTTGCAAAATCTATTTTTAATTTTAACGGTCAGCTTAGCACTGAACTGTTTTACTGCTGATATCAATACACAGCAGTCTTTATTTATTTTTCAGCACATAGAAGGGATCGATATTTTGTCCGTCAGCCAGCACCTCATAATGAATATGCGGACCTGTACTGTAGCCTGTACTGCCGACAAAGCCGATAATCTCTCCTTTGATGACCTTCTGTCCTGCAGCAACAGCAATGCCGCTCATGTGGCCATAGGCTGTTTCGTAGCCATTACCATGATTTATACGCACATAGCGTCCGTAACCGCCGTTCCAGCCTGCCTGTTCAATCGTACCTGCAGCCGTAGCATAAACCGGTGCGCCGAAATCAACTGCTATATCCAGACCGGGATGCCAATCATACCCACCCTCAATCGGACCGGTACGCACACCGTAATTACTGCTGATAGTGCCGCCGTCTGTAGGCCATTTATCCGGGAAAGACGCCATGCCGCCACCGGAGCCTTCAACCTCACTTAAGAGCTCGCTGACAGATTTTTTGGTACTATCAATCATCTTTTTGATATTGGCATTTTGCGCTGTCAGCACCGCCATGGTGCCGTTGATATCCATTTTAGCAGGCCCACCCTTGCCTGTATAAGACGTATTGGCAGACGTTTCCTTTGCCGCTGTCGAATCAACCATACTGGTACCTTCGCCCAGCCTGCTGCTGTCTACATCACGGATAACAGCACGGCGCAGCTTTTTCTCCAGATTAGAGATTTCGGCCATATCGCGCAGCATTCTTTCGTTATCCTGCAACAGCTTCTGCAGCTTTGTCTGCTGCTCGGCCTTATTTTGCTTATAGGCAGCATAATCGGTTGCTTCGCTGCGATAATCTGACAGCTGATGATATAAATAGCCGGCTGTGCCGACTGCTCCGACAAGAACCAGAGCAGTAACGGCAATGCCTGCCTTGAGCTTAGCATACGAAAAATTTACTACCTTACCGTTTGGCAAGCGCAGCTCACATTTCCTTTCCTCCATTATTTTAATTACCTCACTTGAAAAGACCAAAGCGTTGACCGACTGCCAACAATCTGCGTCCCACAAAGGGCACGTTGTCCAAATCCTCTTTATTCAGACCACCGCAAGCCAGCAGCGCCAATGCATAGACAGGAACAGCTGCCGCCATAGCAAACAGCACACACCACATACCCATGCTTTCCGTAAGCATCAGCACGCCGTAAATTGCAGCGCCCATAACACCGGAAGCAAAGCAGGGACGTATAATGCTGCCCACAGAGAAGCTATAGCCTGTCAGCTTGTAAATAAAGCCCATATTGATAATCGCTGCCACGGCAAAATCTGCTACCGTCGCCATCGACGCACCACGGATGCCCAGCTCCGGCACAGCAGTAAGATACCAGTTCATAACGATTTTTACAATGCAGGCAATAATCATATTGATTACAGGGATTGCCGTGCGGCCAAGGCCTTGCAGAATACCTGTACTGATCTGATGCATACCTAAAAACAGAATACCGATGCTCATTGTCTGAATCGCAGGCGCCGCACCGGGAGCGTTATACACAAGCGCCGCAACCTTTTCTGCCAGACAATAGAGGCCCATAAAGCACGGGAAGGTGATAATCATTGCCACACGGAAGGCAATGCGGATTTTATCGCGAATCGCTTCAAAGCTGCTCAGCGCACGCGATTCGGAAATAGACGGCACCAAGCTGATAGTCATTGCCGCCGTAAAAATTGTTGCCAGATTAACCAACGGTACAGCCATACCAGTCAGATAACCGAACAGCTCGGTCGCATGATGAATATTAAAACCGGCTGCTTCCAGACGCTGCGGCACAATCAGAAGGTCAAGGTTTGCACCTATCGGCAGCATCAGACTGGTAAGAGAAACCGGCAACGCCAACTTCAGCAGACGCTTGATGATATGTCCGGCGCTTTCTACCGGCGCACTGTCATCCTGCTCTGCCATTTCCTTTTGCAGACGCTGCTTCAGGCGGCGATAGAACCACATCAGCACCAAAAGTGCGCAGAACGCGCCTACGCCGGCGCCCATGCTGGCACCGCCTGCAGCGAACGCCAAACCGTACGGCATAAAGAGGTCGGCAAAAACGAGCATGGTAATAACACGCGTCAGCTGCTCGACAATCTCACTGACCGCCGTCGGCGTCATAATCTGCCAGCCCTGCAGATAACCGCGGAAACTGGCCAGAAAGGTTACGAAGAAAACCGCCGGCGCCAGAGCGATAATAGAATAATACGCACGGCTGTCGCGGATGATATGGTTATTAACCAGCCAGTCCGCACCGAAAAACAGTGAGGACGAAAACAAAAGGCCCGTCAACAGCAACACTCGCAGCGAAACATTAAAGACTCGCTTGGCTCCGCGATAATCCTTATTCGCCAGCTTTTCGGAGGTAATAATAGATATTGCAACCGGTACACCGGCACTTGATACGGTTATTGCCATCAGATAGATTGGAAAGCCCATCTGATACAGACCGATACCTTCGCCACCCAATACACGTGATAAAATAATCCAGTTCAGAGAACCGATAACCTTGACCACTATACTGGAGGCCGTAAGGATTAAGGTTCCCTTTAAAAATTTGCTATTCGAAGCTTTAGAATCTGCGCTCATAAAATCCCCTTGTTTATAGATAGATATACATTATAATTATCCTCTTTTCCGCGTGATTTTACAAGTACTTTTAACACATTTGTCATAAACACATCACTGCTTTTTGCTTGCATAACTGTCTTTATATGCTAAAATTAAGTTAAGACCAAAATTATGTTGTAAAAGGAGCGATGCAAAATGAAATCCACACATGCTTTATTAGCTTTCGGTGCAGCAATCTGCCTTGCAACCACCTGCAGCCTGAGCGCCTATGCTTCTCCGCTGAAGAATTATGACGCAGGCAAGGTTGCTATTGATGCAGGCATTACTCTGCCATCCAGTCTTAAAGGTGACAACTATAAATTCAGCAAATCCAACAGTACCTATCTTGGCGCAACTGTCGGCATCGGCCAAAAAACTGCTTTAAACTACAAATGGAATAATTACAAAGCAGACGAAGCCAAAACCCGCGCCCAACAATTCAATATTATGTATAAAGTTCTGCCTGGTATTTCCGCTTACGCAGGTTATCTGAACGCTGATACCTCCGGTGACTTTGGCGGTAAAACCAAAAACTCCGGTCAAATCGGTCTGCAGGCTGCCTATGATATTCCCGCACTCTTCACTGTTTGGGGAAATGTTGGCTACGGCAACAGAAACAGCGGCTATGAAATCGGCATCAGCAAGCCTATTCTGAACAACCTGGAAGTTAATGCTTCTTACTATAATCAGACATTTGATGATGCTTTCGGCGAAGACCTCGACATGAAGGCTAAAGGTGTTAACCTGGGCTTAACTCTCAAATTCTAATTTGTCAGCTATAGCTAACTAAATTAAAATAAAAACTAACGGATAATTATTATTGACAACTGTGCCGGCCTGTGTTATTATATAAGTGTCAAGGGCACACAAGCTGTGCAAGTCAAAAATAAAATTAAGCAATGCAATATAAAAACATGGAGGGAACTAATATGAAAAAATTTGTATGTCAAGTATGTGGTTATGTATATGAAGGCGAAGCTGCTCCGGCAAAATGCCCGCAATGCGGCGCTCCCGCTTCCAAATTCCAGGAAATGGCTGCTGAAATGGGCTGGGCTGCTGAGCACGTTGTAGGCATCGCTTCCGACGTTCCTGAAGATATCAAAGCTGACCTGCGCGCTAACTTCAACGGCGAATGCTCCGAAGTTGGTATGTATCTGGCAATGAGCCGCGTAGCTTTCCGCGAAGGCTATCCGGAAATCGGCCTGTACTGGGAAAAAGCTGCTTTCGAAGAAGCTGAACATGCTGCTAAATTCGCAGAACTGTTGGGCGAAGTTGTAACCGACTCCACCAAAAAGAACCTGGAAATGCGTGTAGAAGCTGAAAACGGTGCAACCGCAGGCAAAACCGACCTGGCAAAACGTGCTAAAGCTCTGAACCTGGATGCTATCCATGACACCGTTCATGAAATGGCTCGTGACGAAGCTCGCCACGGCAAAGCTTTCGCAGGCCTGCTGAAAAGATATTTCGGCAAATAATTAACCAATAAAAATTAATAAGACTTAATAAGGCTCCCGCTGAGCAATCTTAACGGATTACAGCGGGAGTTTTTAGTTTTCTAATGTTTCCTTATTTTACGCGCTACGCTTTTCCGCTAATTTGCGTACTTCTTCGATGGGCAATTTAAATCTATTCGCTATAATTTCTATACTCACACCATCTGCGAGCAAATTTTTAGCAATCTCAATATTATTATCATGTACAAGTCTTTCAGCAAACTTTTTCATTACATCGCTCATCTCTTCACGTCCTTCCTGCGTTTTCTTAAAATACGCTGCACGCTTTGTTAATACGTCATAATACATATCATCAGGCTCTTTGCAACTAAAATCGTGCATCAATCTTCCCAATGGGGTATTATCCTTAATTTTATTATTAACATAAATAATACGCGAGTCATCACCAAAAGACTCATCTGCTTCCAAAATAATTCTTTGAATATGATATAGTGACAGATTTTTCTTCAACACGTCATTCTTTGTAATAAAAATAACATATGCATCAAATAGTTGGTACTGTCAATAGTTTCTTGTAATCATCACTATTGGGTATTATATGAGCATCCAACAAACTTGCATAATAACGTGCTCTTTCTGCTTTATTTTTCACAATAAAAAAAGGCACCTGCCGAAAGCTCGACAGATGCCACTAGTTCACACCATAAGGCTACCCATGCAACTGCTTATAGTGTATCATGTATGTTTTTATTTGTAAGCAAAATTTCATCAATGTTTTTTAGCTTCCATTTCAGCTAAAATTTGCTTTCTCATAGCTTCCTTTTCTGCATCCGCTTTAATTTCAGCCTCAACTTCAGCTCTAAGTTTAGCAACACGTTCCTGCTCTGCTAATTTTTGTGTTTCTGCTAATTTAGCTTCCATTGTTTCATCATTAATTTCTAAAATTTTTAAAGCGTGTTTAACGCCATTATTAAACCACTGCTTTTCCGTTTTATTTTTATCGCCGGAATAGAAAAAATTAACTATAGAACCATCACCAGCATCAATCGAAATAGCCAACACATTACCATGTTTACTCATTTCATATAAATCTACATCTGTTAATTTTATACGTCCATCATACTGATGTGCAGATGTAAACCAAGGTCCTGTTATAAAATGATACTCCCATCCCTGCAAAGGAAATCTTTTTACATAATTGTCAGCAAATACTATATTCAAATATTTAGGCTCATACCCCTTATCCGGTCTACCAGCTAAATCAGCAATCCATCTAATGTAAGCATATGGCTCAGATTGAATATTTTCAAAACCATAATCCACCAAAAAATTTAGCAATGTTCTTTGACCCAAACCACCACCAGAATTAAAATGTCCTCTTTTACCATTCATCATGCCAAAGTATCTGCATTTATTTTTCTCTCCATAAATGTCTTTAACCTTATTAGTAAATGCCTTCACTTCTTCACTATGCATACTTTGATATTGCAAAGCTTGGTCATAACTCATAGCAGCATAAGCATTTTATGACATAAGCATCACTCCGATACAAGCCAAAACAGATAAAAGTTTTCTCATCATTTTCAACCGCCTTTTCTAAATCAATATTTGGGATTATATTTTATATTACCACCATTCCTCCCCTATCGCAACCAATTGTCCATTTTATTTTTCATATAACGTATTTGTCCATCGGCTCATTTTTTACATTTCCGTAAATTGCAAGAACAAGTTGCATATTTTCAAAGTAGCTTTATTCCTCTATTCGTATGCCTCTTACGCTTCCCCATTTCGCCAAAGTATTTTCAGATGTTTGACTCTTGATATATACATCCAGCTTATCAAGATCTAATTTCAAACCTCTAGCGCCATGCATCCCAGCATAAGTTTTTACAGCTCTGTCTACCACAACTTCTTTTTCACCTTTAGTAAGATAATACCAATTTGAGTTCACGTAAACAACAACAAAATTTTGTCCTCTAAATCTACATCCAACATATAACCCTTTTAACGTATTATTAAGCACTTTACCATATGACTCTTGCAATTCATTTACATATGTTAACTCTGTATTGTTATCTTTCTACTTACTTTTCTCTTTTTCGTCCATTCTCTTTTTGCCTGATTCCTTGTTTCGACATCCTTATCAAATGCTGTTAATTTATCATTTGCTACGCCAACTAGATATTTATCTTTAATGTTTTTAGCTATATATTTATATCCAGATTTAGCTTTTATACTGTACCCATAGTACTTGACAGTCAAAAAGAGAGATTTTCCCAACTCTTGACACTGAAAAAAGGAGGTTTCCTAAATCCTTGACAATAAAAAAAGAGATTTTCCCAACTCTTGACAAAAAGAAAAAGCTGAATCCCTGTTCCTTGACAAAAGAAAAGGTTGAATCCCATTTACTTGACAAAATTAGAAAGTAAAATCCCAAATTCTTGGCACTGCTCTCTTTTATTTGACTTATTATATTCGCTCTGATAAAAATAATTCTCTGTCATTTCCATTATTTTTTTATCGTCAGCATTATTCTCGATTTCCTTTTCTATCCAAGAATCATCACTAGGTTTGAATAGCATAAGTATTCCACATATACAACCAACTATTAAAGACATTGCGAGTAAAACCGCTAGTGGTTTTTTAAATAAATCAGGGAATAATTTTTCTTTCTCCGCTCTTTTTTCATTATAGAATTTATTACATTTTTCTATATGCATATTGAAATATTGAGGATCTAAATTATCTCCCAACGTCTTCATAAACTCACAAATATTTAACATTTCTGATTTAATTTCAACCTTTTCCTTAGTTTTTTGAAGTTTCGCCTCTTTCAATATATAAAATTCTTTTTCCGCATAATAATAGCATCTATCGACTATATCACCAACAGCTTTAAGTTCATCTATATCACTATTTTTTCTAATTAAGTCAAATGATTTAATCGCAGCTTTTTTTAAAGCATCCAATGCAAGCTTCCTATTTTTATTTCCATCCAATACACTATTATATGCAGTGTAAAATATTTTTCCCAACTTTCAGTGTCTTTTTCAACAACTATACTATAATCAGGATATTCAATTTTTTGAGGGAATTTCTTGCCTATTTCCAGCAAAAATTCTCCAATAAGAGTACCGCAATGCTCTATATACATTTTACTATATTTTATGTAACCAAATCTTTCATCTATATTTTTAGCCAAAAATTGTAAAAATCTGCAAATATCCATCATTTCTGATTTTATCATACCAGCTGCTTTTAAGTTTTCTCTTATATCTAAATCAGTAGTTTTAGATTGCAAGAGATTAAATTCCTTGCTCATATAATAATTACAACTATTTACCATACTAGCAACAGCCTTAATTTTATCTTCTTGCATTATCACTTTGCTAAAAATTAAGTCAAACGCTTGAGGAACACAAATTTTTAATAAACTAATAGCTTCATTGCTATGTATATTATCTTCTATAATCTTATTATAAGTATCGAAGAATACAGATTCCCAATTATGCTGTAAACTGTTTTCCATTAAATTCACGCCTTTCCTTAATATAAACTCCAATTATTTAATTATATCATCGTTCCTCCCCCCGCAAGCAATCGTCTACTTGTTTTTTCTGTGCCAAAAAACAACTGTATTTTTCTTCTTTTTCTCCACTTACTGAACACTTTCCGTTTTTTGTCCATTATTTCACATTCCCGCGCCTTTAAAAAAAGCTCTAAATATGATATTATATATAAATTAAGAAGCCTATTTAATGACACTCATTATCACGTTCCTATAGGTGGTTAATTATATGCTTATTAAAACTAATTTTCATTATCCTGCTATGTTGCGTGTAGCAGGCAAAAACTGCGTAATCATCGGCGGCGGCACTGTTGCTGCCCGTAAACTGGCAACACTGCTGGCTGCCGAAGCTAAAGTAACAGTTGTTGCCCCGCTTTTCTGTGACGAGGTGCAAAAGCTCGCCTCAGCACAGAGCTGTACGCTCATCAATGATTACTACAAACCGGAATATCTGCAGAATGCATTTGTGGTTATTGCCGCCACAGATAATAAGGCTGTAAACAGGCAGATTTCAGAGGCTGCTCCCTGCCTCGTCAATAATATTACCGAACCTGAGCTGAGCAATTTCACTGTCCCCTCAGCTATAAGCGAAGGTGATATTACCATTGCGTTGGCAACAGGCGGTATGCCTGCTTTTACGCGTCTGCTGAAAAAACAGTTGGAACACATTCTGACACCCGAGCTGGCTGACTTCAACAGCTTTCTGCTGCTGCAGCGTGAAGCTGTCAAAAACATTGAAAGTACGCCGCAGGAACGGACGCAATTCTGGCGCAGTGTTTTGAAACAGGATTTACTAAATTTAGTTATGGCAGGTAAGGCTGCTCAAGCAAAGGAGAAGGTATTAGATGCAGTTAACAGTTTTAGGACTCAATCACAGGACCGCCCCCGTTGAGATCCGTGAACGTTTTAATTTTTCCAATGACAGGGTGGCAAGTATTCTGCGCCGCCTGCGCAATTACGATAATATTCCCGAAGCCATGCTGCTTTCCACCTGCAACCGCACAGAGCTGTACATGGTTATCGAAAATCCGCATGAAGCAATTCCTTTTATCAAATCATTGCTCAAGCATTTAGCAGGTGAACATTACCAAAGCGATTATTTTTACAATCTGAACGGAACAAATTGCGTCAAGCATCTGTTCCGTGTAGCCTCCAGTCTTGATTCACTGATTGTCGGCGAAGGCCAGATTCTCAGCCAGATTAAAAATGCTTATCAGATTGCCCGCAATAACGGTATGACAGATACAATTCTCAATACCATCATGAATAAGGCAATTGCTGTCGGCAAACGTGTGCGTACCGAAACAAAAATTGCTTACAGCAGTGTATCCGTTTCTAGTGCCGCTGTTGACCTGGCCATCAAAATTTTAGGCGACCTGAGCAAGTCCCAGATTCTGGTGGTAGGTGCCGGTCATATGAGCGAGCTCACCGCACAGCATCTGTTGGACAAGGGCGCGCAAACCATCTGCGTCAGCAACCGTCACTATGAAAGAGCTCAGGATTTGGCAGACAAATTCCATGGTACAGCCATTCCCTACCGTGCTATGTTCGAGCATGCCGCCGATGCCGATATTATCATAACGTCTACCGGTGCGCCGCATTACGTGCTTACCGTAGAAAATTTGGGACCGCTGCTGCCCAAGCGCAACGGCAGACCGCTGATTCTGATTGATATTGCCGTTCCGCGTGACGTCGACCCCAGACTGGCCGATGTTTCCGGCGTAACTATTTATAACATTGACGATTTGGAAGGCGTTGTTGATACCAATAAAAACTTCCGTGAAAAGGAAGCTCACGTTGCCGAACAGATTATCAGCGAAGAGATTGGTGCCCTCAAGGAGCGTCTGCGTTATTACACAATGCGCCCTGTTATGGTACAGCTGCATGATAAAATGAATTTCCTGCGCCAGAAGGTTTTGAAGAAAGCCTTTATTAAAATGCCGGAGCTTACCGACCATGAAAAGCGCATTATTGACCTGATGACTCAACGTCTGGAGCATAAATTCCTGCGCGAGCCTATGAAGGCTATGAATGCTGTAGCAGGTACTTCTGAAGAAGAACGCTATAAAAAAATGATGTGTGATTTATTTTTATTAAACGAAACCGGAGAGGAGTTTGGTGATGAAAGCAAAATTGACGATTGGGACTAGACAAAGTCTTTTAGCGCTTTGGCAAAGTAATCATATTGCAGCCTTACTGCGCAAGGAGTATCCTGAATGTGAGGTTGTACTGAAAAAAATTGTCACCAAAGGCGACCGTGTTTTAGACGTACCCCTGGCGCAAATCGGCGGCAAGGGCTTGTTTACCAAAGAAATTGAAGAGGATCTTTTAGATGGTACTATTGATTTGGCAGTACATAGTCTGAAGGATATGCCTACCGTTCTGCCGGAAGGCCTGTGCCTGACAGCAATTACCGAGCGTGCCAACGTCGGCGATGCTTTTGTCAGCAACAAATATGGCAGCTTCGAAGAGCTGCCTCTCGGTGC
>ULSU01044511.1_pt1 | contig 29729 bp, 29 predicted proteins | sample 1956941 | NCBI WGS metagenome assembly ULSU01 (sample SAMEA4835715, study PRJEB28245) | human gut metagenome | biome: gut microbiome; material: fecal sample | place: Denmark | collected 2008
TAAATGTTAAAACCGTGTAAAGTAAATCTGTATTAAGTCATGAGGTTCGTAATGCTGTTACAATGATGTCTTCACTTCATTTCCCTGGAGTAGAGGAATCAGCTAAGAATATTTTTCGTATGCGTAATAGCAAAGCAAATGTTTGGACCGTAGGTGAACCAGGATTGGATAATTTCCGCAGGTGTTCTTTAATGACCCGTCAAGAACTGTCAGATAATATAGGTATTCCGATAGAAAATAAGTGGATACTTGTTACTCTTCATCCAGAAACAAATGAATCATTGGAATATAACCTTCAGATGGCAAAGCATATAGTAGCTTTAACTGATAATATGAAAAATACCTCTATTGTCATATCAAAAGCAAATGCAGACTTTGGTGGCAATCAGATAAATGAATATTGGGTTGAAGTAGAAAAACGTAATCCAGAAAAATACCATCTTTATCCCTCTCTTGGACAGATTCGTTATCTCAGTTTCATGAATGAGTGTTATGCAGTACTTGGAAATTCTTCAAGTGGTATAGTAGAAGCACCTTGCCTTGGTACACCCGTTATAAATATCGGCAATCGTCAGACTGGTCGATATATGTGCCAAAATGTCTATCAGGTAAACAATAATATAAATGAGATAAATAGTGCTTGGAAAGCGATTGAGAAAAATCCACTTCGCATTAAAGACAACTATTATGGGGATGGTTATACTTCAGAAAAGATAGTTAAACATATAGAGGAATATTTAAATGGGAAATAGTAGTATCATAGGAGGTGAGTTTGATGTAGATCTTCAAAGCCTTCAGTATATAAAGAGTGATAATGGGTTTATGGAGGGTGTGTATAAATACTCTTCTGGTCGTTCTGCCCTGTATTATATATTTCTTGATATTCAGAAAAGATATGGAATAACTACTGTATATCTGCCAGATTATCTATGTTCTTCTGTTGTTATAGCTGCAGAAAAAAGTGGTATGAATGTTATATTTTATCCACTCAATAATCAGCTTGAAATAGATTCTGATAAGTTACCGATGCAGCCAGAAGAAAAGGCTGCTATTATGCTTATAAATTACTTCGGATTGAAGAATTTGTCTAAACAAATCTCGGTTGTGTATGGTATCAGTAGGAATATAGTTTTTATAGAGGATGATGTACAGGCTTTTTATGAGTTTAACAAGACAGATTTGACAGCTGATTATAAGTTTACTAGTATTCGTAAGACTTTCGCTTGTCCTGATGGAGGTATTGTCAAGACGAACAATGAACTAGCGGAAGTGTCGAATGTTAATAAATTTCATCAGTATAAACTTGCAGGCAGTATTCTTAAATCTCTTCGCAAACCAGAGTATTACGATGATGACGTTTATCTTCATCTTTTTGAAAAAGGAGAATTGCAAATTGACGATGAAATTGGAACTGGCATGAGCGAGATGTCACAAGAGATAATAAAGAAAGTAGACTTTCAACGTATAGCCTACATTCGTCAACGAAATGCAAAGCAGATTATTGATGGTCTTAAAACACTTGGAGTAGAAACAATTCTTCCTATTTCAGAAGACTGTGTACCATTGTTTGTTCCTATATGGTTAGAGGATAGAAATAAAGTACGCAAACAAATGTTTCAAAATCAGATATTCTGCCCTGTGCATTGGCCACTTGAAGGCATGAATGTACAGAAAGGTGCAGAGATGGCAGAACACGAGATGTCAATAATTATAGATCAAAGATATACTAACAAAGAAATGGATTTTATTCTTACAACATTAGAGAAAGCTTTGAAATGATAGGATTTAGTGAACATTGGAACAATTATCTTGATGCAATTCTTGCCCGACTGCAAGATTTGTATTTCAGAGAAGAATATGTAAGACTATATGAAACGGAGAAAGAGAAGGCTTGTTGCTTCGTTTTTCAAAAAGACAAAAGCATCTTGTTATTTCCTTTCTTGCGTAGAGAATTTGAATATAAAGAAAAAACGTATTATGATTTTGAGACGGCTTATGGTTATGGCGGTCCTATTTCAAATGATCATAGTGAGGAGTTTATGACTGCTGCGTTCCAAGCAATGGCAACTAAGGCATGTGAAGATAATTACGTTTGTGGTTTTACTCGTTTCCATCCGTTGTTAGAGAATTGGGATTGTTTTCACAAAGTAGGTCAATTAGTTAATGATAGAAAGACAATTGCTATTGATCTTACCGGAGGTGTGGATGCGACTTGGATGAATGAAATTCATACGAAGAACCGCAATGTAATAAAAAAAGGTGAGAAAAATGGATTAGAGTTTGTTGTAGATAATGACTTCAAATATCTTCAAGAGTTTGAGAATCTATATAATTCTACAATGGACAAGTTAGAAGCTGACGGATTCTATTATTTTGAACCTAAATACTATGAACAACTCAAAGGTACTATTCAGAATCGTTTTCTTGGAATAGTAAAGCATGATGGAAAAGTAATAGCAGGTGCTATATTCTTTTACCAGTTGCCATATGGACATTATCATCTTGCTGGCAGTGATAAGTCATCATTAAAACTGTCACCTAACAATTTCCTTCTTTGGGGTGCGGCTAAGGAATTAATCAACCTAGGAGTTAAACAATTTCATTTAGGAGGAGGTACTGATGGCTCTGAAGATAATAGTTTATATCAATACAAACGTAAATTCTCCAAACATGAATATCAATTTGTCTTGGGTAAGATGATTTTTAATCAAACTCTTTATGATGATATTTGTGCAGATTGGATGGTTGCCAATCCAGAAAAGGCGGAGAAAATGAAGCACATTCTTTTAAAATATAAATATTGATATTATGCATACATATATTATAGCAGAAGCTGGAGTTAATCATAATGGTCAACTTGATCTCGCACTAAAACTTTGTGATGCAGCCAAGGAAGCAGGTGTAGACTGCGTGAAATTCCAAACTTGGCAGACAGAGAAAATAGTAACTCGTAAAGCTGAGAAAGCTACGTATCAGTCAGAGAATACTAATGATGCAGAAGAAAGTCAATTTGACATGTTGAAGAAATTGGAACTCTCTTATGAAGATTTCCGATTGGTACAAGAACACTGCACTAAGATAGGAATAGATTTTCTATCTACACCAGACGAGGAATATAGCCTTGCCTTTTTAATGAATGAGCTTCATTTGCCTCTAATAAAAATAGGTTCTGGTGAAGTGACCAACATTCCTTATCTACGACAAATGGCTTCCTATCATAAGCCAATAATCCTCTCTACGGGTATGGCTACACTTGCTCAGGTGGCAATGGCTTATGACACATTGATAGCTGCTGGTGCTCCATCGGTATCCTTACTTCATTGTACTACAAATTATCCATGTCCTAAAAATGAAGTAAATCTTCGGGCAATGCAGACAATGAAAGAGGCTTTCAAATGTCCTGTTGGATATTCAGACCATACTATGGGTACAGAGATTCCTATAGCAGCAGCTGCGATGGGAGCAGAGATAATAGAGAAACATTTTACTCTTGATCGAAATATGGATGGTCCTGACCATAAAGCATCTCTTGAACCGCATGAGTTGCAATATATGGTGGATTGTATTCGAAATATAGAGGTTGCTTTAGGTGATGGCATAAAACGACCTAATCCGAGTGAAGTGGAGATTTCAAAAGTTGTGCTCAAATCTATTGTCGCAAAAGTACCAATAAATAAGGGCGAAATCTTAACAGATAACAATATCACTATTAAACGAGCTGGCAGAGGAATTCCTGCGGCATATTGGGATATGATTGTTGGAACAAAAGCTCTTCATGATTTTGATATTGATGAACCAATTAAAATAGATTAAATATGCGTCCTTTAGTTATAATACCTGCAAGAGGTGGAAGTAAGGGTATACCTCATAAAAATATAAAAGAACTTGGAGGAAAACCTTTGATTTGCTATGCAATCGATGCTGCACGCAAATTTACAACAGATGATAATATCTGTGTTTCAACAGATGATGACGATATCATAAAGGTTGTAGAGAATTATGGTTTAAAAGTGCCATTTAAACGACCTGATTATCTTGCCACAGATAATGCAGGAACAAATGGTGTTCTTTTGCATGCGCTTAACTTTTATGAAGAAAAAGGTTGTCGTTTTGATATGATAGTACTTCTTCAAGCTACTTCACCTTTTCGTAGAGCAGAAGATGTAATTGAGGCTTCCAAACTATATGATGAGACAATTGATATGGTAACATCTGTCATGCCTGCTAAATGCAATCCTTATTATGATGGATTTGAAGATAATGATGAAGGACTGCTTACTATAAGTAAAGGTGATGGAACTATTGAGAGACGACAGGATGCACCTTGTGTATGGCAACAGAACGGAGCTGTATACGTTATAAACCCTACTCAACTTAAGGCGAAAGGACTTGCTGGCATGACAAAAATTCGTAAGTATGTAATGGATGAAATACATTCTGTTGATCTTGACACCATGTTTGATTGGAGGGTTGCAGAACTGATGTTGAATGAAGGTTTGGTGAAATAAGATGAATACAATACATATTATAAATAAGCGAGAATCACTTTTGTCAGCATTAAAGGTGATAAATGCCATAGTGCAAGATCCGTTGGTTTTGTTTGTTATTGATGACGAAGACAAAATGGTAGGCACATTGACAGACGGTGATTCTCGCAGGGCTTTGATAGCAGGCGTTTCTGTGAATGACTCTATTGAGAAAGTGATGCACAAGAACTTTAACTACCTTCGCAAAGGAGTTGATGATGATGTACAGCATCTTCATGAGCAGAAATTGAAGAAAATGAAGTTGGTTCCGATTCTTGATTCTGACAATCATATTGTTGATATAGTCAATCTTGAAAAGTATATTACTCGACTTCCTATTGATGCAGTTCTTATGGCAGGAGGAAAAGGAGAGCGTCTTCGTCCTTTGACGGAAAAAACTCCGAAACCATTGCTCGAAGTTGGCGGCAAATGTATCATTGATCATAACATAGACCGTTTGATTTCGTATGGTGTAGAGCATATAGATGTGACTGTAAACTATCTTGCAGAGCAGTTGGAGAATCATTTTGCCACTCCTCGTGATGGTGTACAGGTTCGTACTTTCCGTGAACCAAAATTCTTAGGAACTATTGGCAGTATCAAGTTTGTAGATACATTCTATAATGATACCATCCTTGTGATGAATTCCGACCTTTTTACCAATATTGATTATGAAGATTTCTTCCTTCATTTTCAACAGAATGATGCAGAAATGTCGGTGGCAGCTATTCCTTATAATATTAGTATAGAATTGGGTATTTTAGATTTGGATGGTCGTAATATCAAGGGACTCTTGGAGAAACCAAAGTATAACTATTATGCCAATGCAGGCATCTATCTAATAAAGAGACGTGCTCTTGCTGAAATACCAGAAGATAGATTCTTTCATGCCACTCATCTTGTGGAGAAGCTTATAGCTCAAGGTAAGAAGGTTATCCGCTATCCACTAAATGGAACGTGGATTGATATAGGTACTCCGCAGGAATATCAGAAGGCAAAGGATTTGGTGAAACATTTGCAGTAAATAGTATTCACTTTATACTATCATACTATTAAATATAATATTCTTAGTTTTAGGTGTACAGTGTTTGTATTTGTTTAATTGATTGTAATATATAAATGATAAGTAAGATATTAGATTATTTAAATATAAGGCAAGCAGGGGGCATAGAGCTATTTTTTTTCAACTTTATTAATATTCAGTGCATACAGCTTTAACGGAATTCCGCTTCAGGTTGTATTGTGGTGCTTATTGTTTGTCCTCTTGTTGGCGAAGAAGAAATGTAAAAGAAATGTATTTCGTCCACTCGTTATATTGACTGTTTATATACTCATTCACGATTTTATATATTTATTTATTGCGAATGGTAATGTTAATGCTTTTATTATGCAAATCATTTACTTTGGTTGTATGATGATGGCTATTAACGTTTTTGATATAAATAGATTGAAGGGGTCATTGAATGTAATAGCGATTATTTCAATGATTGGACTTTTGTACCAATGGGGAATAATAGCTTCAGGTGATGGCGTACATCCTATTCAAATACCTTTCTTAGACATGGGTAAAAGTAGATTGGAAACATTCTCCATTCGTCCTTCATCGTTTTTTATGGAGCCTGCGGCCTATGTTGAGTTTATGTATATCCCTTTAATCTTTTCATTGATTGATAGGAAATTTTTTTGGACGGCAATTATAATTGTATCTGAATTCTTAACTACTTCTACAACTGGATTACTTACTTCTTTCATAATGCTAATAGCTTATATTTTCACACAGAAAGTAAGTTTGAAAATAAGGTTTTTTACGCTACTGCTTGGTGGGGCGATGTTTTTTAGTTTGACACATTTTGAAGCATTTAAAGGAAGTACGGAGAAACTGGATAATACAGACGTGGAAACCAATATGCGACTGTCACAAGGTCCCTATGTGGTAAGTACTATGACTTTGGATGAAATGGTTTGTGGGGTGTCATTTAGTAGTGCATACCAATATTGTAGTGCAGGACGTGCACCATATGTGGTATTTTATGACGAAGAGGTATTTATGTCAACTACTTGGAAGTTGATATTAATATATGGTTTTATTGGTTTATACTTGTATCTATTGTTTTATTACAAATTAGCAAGGGGAAATCGTGAAACAATTCCGCTTGTTGTGTGCCTAGTCGCTGTAATGTTTTCTTCTGGATATGGAATTGGACTTTCATTTGTTTATTCAGGCATACCACTCTTATTATTGTATTACAAGAAAAAACTCATTAATAGAAATAAGGATATATGCAAAATAATAAAAAAGTAGGTATTATCACATATTTTTACTTCTACAATTATGGAACAATGTTGCAAGGTTTTGCAACCCAATTGCTCTTTAATAAAATTCCAAATATTCAGTCTGAAATTATAGACTATAGATTTGGGACAAAAACATCTCCTCGTAAAGTTGATATTTTTCTAATCCGTATGAAGCGTATTTTTGTATACTTCAAGGAATTTAAGAGGGTTTATTTGACAGGAAAATATGCAAAGCTCAAGTCACAAAGGAATAAATATTTTGATGCGTTTGCAGAAAAGTATGTTAGTTTATCTCCTGAAAAGTACATGTACGAACATGAAATATTAGAAGATTCTCCAAAATACGATATTTACGTTACAGGCTCTGACCAAACATTTAGCCAAAAGATTGGATTTTCAGAGGCTTTATTTTTGAGTTTTGCACATAAAGATGCTGTAAAAGCTGCATATGCTCCAAGTTTAGGTGTTTCAACGCTAACGAAAGAGCAGTCTTTATACATAAAAGAGCATTTGCAGAAGTATGATTTCATATCTTGTCGAGAATCTCTTGGCAGTAATCTGTTGAAGACTATTACGGGACGTAAAATAGTAACTGTCCTTGACCCAACACTTATGATTCACTCTGATGAATGGCTAAATTATGCAGTTAAGCCTAACATTAAAGGGAAATATATCCTTTGTTATTTTCTTGGCGATCGTGATTACTATAGAGATTATGTAACACAACTCTCTACACAGACTAATTTACCTGTTTATTATATCCCCGTAAATTGGAAAGATTTTAAAAAGAGCAACAATCTATTATGGGAAGTCGGTCCTTCAGAGTTCCTGGGATTGATAGCAAACGCGGAATATATTTGTACAGATTCATTCCATGGAACTATATTTAGTGTCAATTTCCACAAGGAAGTGCGTGTATTTGTGAAACATGCAGGAAATGTAACAGGTGGTGATAATTCTCGTTTGTTTGATGTGCTAAAAAGATTGGGAATTGAAAAACAATTGATTACCGAATATACCAAGGGGAAGCCAATTCAAGAGTCTTTTATTGATTATGAACATGTTGATAACTTGCTTTCTAAGGAGCGTGAGAATTCACTTAAATATGTCGAATCAATCGTAAACTCAGTAAACTTATGATAGAAGTATGTAAAAAACAAGAGTGTGTAGGTTGTGGTGCATGCCTCTCTGCATGTAACAGAAATGCTATTACAATGCAACCGGATTCATTGGGATTCCTTTATCCTGTAATAGACCAAGATAAATGTGTTGACTGTGGTTTGTGCGCAAAATCTTGTTTCAATAACCACCAGCCCACCTACAACGAGCCATTACAGACTTGTATCGGTTATGCTTCAGATACAAATGAGCAAATTTCTTCCACCTCTGGTGGTATAGCATCCGTGCTTATGAGGGCTGTTTTGATGAAAGGAGGAGTCGTTTACGGATGTTCTGGCGAAAATGCACGAGAGGTTAGGCATATTAGGATTGAAAGCCCAAATGAAATTGATAGGTTAAAGGGCAGCAAGTATGTACAGAGCTATATGGGTCTGACTTATAGAAATGTGGTTAATGACCTTAAAATAGGAAGAACTGTTCTTTTCATTGGAACACCTTGTCAAGTATCTGGCATGAAAACGTTCTTGAGAGGTAAGGTTTACGATAACCTGTTTACAGTTGACTTCGTATGCCATGGTGTTCCTTCCCAGCAAATATTGAATGATGCCATTAATGTAAAAGTTAACGATTATGAAGGATTACGCCTTATAAATCGAGTAAAGGAAGCAGGTAAGGAAAGTAAATACACTTTACGCTTATTGATGAATAATCAGATTATATATGATGACAAATATCCTTCATTGGGATACATTACAGGTTTTCTATGTGGATTATACTATCGAGAAAATTGTTATCATTGTAAATTCGCTCGACGAGAACGCGTTTCGGATATAACGCTTGGCGATTTTTGGGATAAAGATAATCTTATATCTGAATTATATAGTAAAAAGAAAGGGTTGTCTATGATTATTGTAAACACAAAAATGGGAAACAAATTATTGGAAACCTGTGCCAATTCTTTCAAAGCTATACCCTGGGAATATGAGGATTTGATTTGCCGAAATGGGCAACTAAGACAGCCAATTAAACGACATGTAAAAAGAGAAGAATTTGAGTTTTTCTATCGCTCAAAAGGTTTTAAATATGCATTAAACAAGACACTTACAAACGATTTGAAAAGGATAAGGAAGAACATCTTTTTGAATGCTATATCTTTATTTATTCGTCGTACACCTATTCTCAAGTCAATATATAACATAATAAAGAAAAAGTAGCCAATTATGTCAAAAGAAAGTATAAAAAGCATTTTAACACTTACAACCCAATATGCTAATAATATGGGAGCATTGCTTCAGTGTTATGCATTAGCAAAATATATCCAAGTTAATGAGTTGGCAAATTGCAAAGTATTACAATACCAACCATGTGGATATAATCGAAGTTGGTCTTTTTTTAACAGACCACGTACTTTACGAGATCTTGTAAAAAATATTTATTGTTTGGTTAACCCATGCATCTTAATTCCTAAAATAAAGAAGCAAAAAATAATGCGGAAGTTCATCACTGACTATATCCCTTTATCTTCAACCAAGTATAAGAGAAAAGACATAGAGAACAATCCACCCATAGCTGATGCTTTTATATGTGGAAGTGATCAAATATGGAACTTTAAGTATCGACGTGACTTAACTTACTTTTTTGATTTTGTAAATAAGGAGGATTCAAGAATTATAGCATATGCTCCAAGTATAGCAGATCCGTGGAATGACAAAGATGCAGAGTTTATTGCCCCATATTTAAGACGCTTTGATTCTCTATCTGTAAGAGAATCTCCAAATCTACCACAGGTGCAGAATTTGTCTCCAGAAAATCATCCGAGAGTTGTGTGTGATCCTGTATTCTTACTTAAGAAACAACAGTGGGATGATATGGCAGATACGAGAATGGTACCCAATGAGCCATATATCTTTTGTTACTTCTTGAGTGTTACCCCACTTGCAATTGAAACTGTTAAGGTATTGCGAAAATTGACAGGACTTAAGGTTGTCCATTTCAATTTGAATGCTCTTGATAAGTTTAATAGTGAATACAACATACGCGTAGCCGGACCTAATGATTTTGTCGGTTTGATATCAAAAGCCACCTATGTTTGTACAAACTCATTTCATTGTTCTGCCTTTTCAATAATATATCGTAAAAACTTTATGTTTGTGCCAAAGAGTATGGCTAATGAACGAATAACAAGTTTAATGGATAAGTTCAGTCTTTCAGATGTTTTTGTCTCGAAAGACCGTCTTGAAAAGTTAACAATAGGTGACTTAAAGGTAGAATATTCTAAAACAGAAAAATGCATTGAGGATTTTATAGCTCAATCACAAGAATATTTACATAATGCTTTGAAAGATGAATGAAAATTTAATATTACTCGCGGATAAGACAAAATGCACAGGATGCGGAGCATGTATGGATGCATGTTCTAAATCATGCATAACAATGGTTCGAGATGGTTTGCATGATTTCCCAAAGATTGATACCGATAAATGTATAGGCTGTAAGAGATGTGTTAGTGTCTGTCCGAGTATAAATACTCTTGAAGGAGCGGAGGTTGAACGACAGAAATATTATGCTTCTTGGCACAAGGATATTGCGGCTGTTAAAACTTCCACTTCTGGAGGGGTGGGTTCAGCTTTGGCTGAGTATGCTATTGATAAAGGGTACTATGTCGTAGGATCAGTTCTAACAAATGAAGGAAAAGTAAAGCATGTAATAGTCAAAAATAAAAGCGAGATACAATCTTTTAAAGGTTCTAAGTATGTTCAAAGTGAATGCTACGGTATTTACAAACAATGCGTTAAGGTATTAAAAGAAGGCCATAAAATACTTTTTATCGGAACGCCTTGCCAAACAGAGGCAATAAAACGCTTTTTACCTGCGACCATGGGCGATAAGTTACTTACATGCAGCATTATTTGTCATGGCGTAAATTCTTTTTATGTTTGGAATGATTACCGTATAGCTCTTGAGATGAAATATTATTCGCATTTAATCGACTACAAATTCCGTTGCAAGTCTCATGGATGGCAGAAAAAATCAGGAGATGCCAATTTACGCGTATCATACAAAATGATTTCTGGGAAGAAAGTGGATGTGCCAAGTTGGAAAAACCTCTTTCATTACTGGTTTGGACAACATTACATCATGCGTCCTTCATGTTTTACATGCAAATATCGCACGGAAGAGCGCTACTCTGATATTGTTATTGGGGATTTTTGGAATGTAGAAAAGGTTCTTGAAGGTATGGATACTTTTAATGGAGTGTCTGTTTTAATTACAACCACTTCACTTGGTGAGGATTTTATAAAGGATAATCCTTATCTCGAAATTGCATCTGTAGATGCTCAGAAAGCCAAAAGTGCATTAAAAGGATATATAAATAAGAAATCAACAGAGACACAAAATAAAGAGTTGCTTCGTGCAGAAAAATTTGCAACAGAATATACTCAAAAAGGGTACGACTATATGGCTCGAAAATATTCCAACCCTACTTATATAAAACAGTGTATGAATAAATTAAAATCAATGATAAAATGAAATTAGAAGACATAAAAAAGTTAGTGCTGTATCTTATGAGTAAGAATGCTCTTCGAAAGTATTACAATCGTTTGAAGAAGCAAACTGTGATAAAAAAACTAACGCAAGCGCAAAAACAAGAAATCAAAGATTACTATAGGAATAATTATGGAGTAAAGGTTAATACAAAATGGCATGAAATTTTATATTCTATCTCTGGAGTTTACAGAGTAGACTATATGCCTTTCGAGATTTATAATCTTCTCTTAGAAAAGTTTTCTCCATTTGCTTTCAAAAAAGTCTTAGACGACAAAGTCCTTTACGATTGGCTGTTACCTGATGTGCGTCTCCCTAAAAGGTTGTTTTCTTCTTGCAATGGTGTAATATATAGCTATATGGGGGGGGGAAATAGAGGTATCATTTGATTATATGCTTCAATCTTTACATAATATTGATAAATGTATTATAAAGCCATCTAAGGATTCTTCTGCTGGTATTGGAGTAAGGGGGCTTAACGTATTAGATGGGATTGTGGTAGGTTGCCAGTGTAGCCTAGAGAAACTACTTAAAAGTTACAAAGGAAATTTTGTAATCGAAGAAAAGATTATCTGTTGTGATAACCTAAGAAACCTGAATCCTTCCTCATGCAATACTTTAAGAATACATACATGGCGTAATAGGAAAGAAAATAAAATAGAATATGTATCTGCATTCTTACGAGTAGGAAGAAAAGACTCTCTTATAGATAATGGTTTTGCTGGTGGTATAGCCATTCCCATTGGTGACGATGGAGTTCTATCCAATAATGGATGTACTCTGAAACACTATCAGAGATACAATCATTCAGACACAGGTATTACATTTAAAGGATATAAGATACAACAATTTGACAAGATGGTAGAGGTTGTCTGTAACGCTCATCATAATTTGCCACATTTTGATTTTATAGGTTGGGATGTAACTGTTAATGACAAGAACGAAGTTGTCGTCATTGAGTTTAATCCTGACCCAGACATGAGACTTGATCAACTTATTTTTTTAGATAATTGTTTACTTTCAAAGCAAAATATAATATATAAAACACTTTTTAGCAATGATAAAAATAGCAATTAGAGACGATGATATGAATTTCTTCACAAAAGTGGAGGATCTAGAAAGAATATACAGAGAATTTAATAATTTCCCTATTAGTTATGCTGTCATCCCCAAAGTTCTTGATGTGTCTACCAAAGGGACTTGTTCTGATACAAAGGGTAATACAACTCCAAGAGATATTGCAGACAATAAAGAACTAGTGGCATGGGTAAGGCAAGAAGTTAAGAATGGGACATGTGATATTTTGCTGCATGGCATAAATCACAATTACAAGCTTGCGAAAAATGAACAAAAGTTGGCTGAGATGCAATGGAGAGACAAAGAAGTCAACCTTGCAGATTTATTGCGAGAAGAAAAAGAACGACTCTCTTGTTTATTCAATTATCCAATTTCTTGCTTTGTAGCTCCTAGTAATAAAATTTCAAAGTATTGTCTTACTCAAGTCGCGAAAATAGGTCTTAACTTTTCTGGAATCGTACCAATTAAGCCGAATGTCAATATTACAATTGGTAATATGCTAAATTATGCAAAGCGCTGGTTTGTAAGGGTTATCTACAAACTCCCCTATCCTGGGGTAATGGTGTATGATAATCATAAAGAGGTTAATGCCTGTATTCTTCAGACTTATGAATACCTCGTTAAAATGTTTAATTTTTGTTGTAAGCATAACTATCCGATGGTTATAAACGTACATTACTGGTATTTAAGAGATAATCCTGCGGAATTGAAAAAACTTAAAAAATTTATTATGGAATATGCCATTCCAAGAGGAGCGAAACCAACCCGGCTGAGTGATTTGTTTTGATATATAAATTTTTAATATGCAGATATTATGTCATCATCAAAATTAGCTAAGTCGTCTATTATTGTGAGTGTTATATTGGCTCTTGGTTATATTGTATCCTTTATCAAGGAGTCTATAATTGCGAAATACTTTGGTGTATCAGCTGATGTGGATGCTTATACTATAGCCATTACCATTCCTGTTGTATTATTTTCCATTGTCACAGTATCTATTCGTTCTGTTATAGTTCCTATCTATTCTGACTTATTATACAATAAGACAAAGAATATTGCTGATAAATTCATCAGTAACATCCTCTGTTGTGTAAGCATCGTTCTTATAGGAGTGATTGTTGTTATGGAAGTTGGAGCAGATTATCTTACATGGTTCTTTGCTCCAGGATTTGATTCTACGACACATGATCTATCAACAAGCCTTTTGCGAATTGCATTGCCATCAATATTATTTACTGTAATTAACGATGTTCTTACAGGCCTTTTAAATGTACACAAACGTTTTATTGCTCCTTCGTGCTCATTGTTTGTCTTAAATATTGGGATTATATTCACAATTATATTTTTATATGCAAATTTAGGAATTATAGCTGCAGCCTTTGGATATATTATAGGCGGAGCTATGAGTATGCTTTATATGATTGCTGTATCAACAAGGAAGTATCGATTCTGTTTTGTTTTTGATTTCAAGGATGAATTCTTGAAAAAAACATTAAAGCAAACGATTCCGGTAGTATGGAGTACAAGTATTGCAGAAATTAATGCAGTGATTAATCGTATGATTGCATCTTTCCTTTTCGTAGGTTCGATTTCTGCTCTAAGTTATGCCAATAAAATCAATTCTATATTTATCAGTTTCTTCATTACTGCTGTTGCAACTATAGTATATCCTTTATATGCTGAATCTTCTGCGAAAAAAAATATAGAGCAGCTTTCGGATAGAGTTAATTTTACTTTATCACTCTACACTATGATTTTAATGCCTATAGTGGTAAGTGTATTATGCTTAAGAACAGAAATTGTGAGTGTCGCTTTCGCGCGTGGAGTCTTTGATGCTTCTGCAGTAGGTGCTACGTCATCTCTCTTGGGATGCTATTGCTTAGGATTGTTATTTATGTCGTTTCGTGAAACACTTACCAAGGTATTCTACTCTATGCAAGACATGAAAACACCAGCTAAAAATGCTACTATCGGTGTTTTGTTAAATGTGGGACTAAATCTTACACTTCCATTTGTTTTAGGTGTAGAAGGACTTGCACTTGGAACAAGTTTTACGGCGATGTTTATTTCTCTAAGACTTTTGTATTTGTTAAAAAATAAACATGATCAAATACAGTTAATTTTTTTTCAAAAGAATTTGATAGGAATTATAGCATCGACTACCATTATGGCAATAGTAATAGTCGCATTTTTATATCTATATAAAGAAAATAATAATATCATAAGGCTAGTTATTGGTGCAACTGTATGTATTGTTTCTTATTTATTAAGTATATGGTTATTTCGTGTGCCAGTATTTAGGCATGCTAAAAATATGATTTTTGGAAGGTAAAAAACAAAATGAAAATACTATTTATAACACCATACATTACCTCTTCATGCCATCCTGCTTTTTTGAGAAATCAGACTGGGTTTGGATATATGGTGCATGATATAGCGCAATATGTAGCAAAAACAGAAGAGGTAGATATTTATGTTCCTACAGCATTTACTCCAAAGATAAATATCGATGGTTTTAGAATTGTTCATCGGAGTAAATGGCTATTTTTAACAAACTTGAGAATTAGAAACTTATTAGATGGATTGTTCTTTAACAGGCAATATAGGCAACCGTTAAAGTCTTTTTTAAGAGCTATGTACATTTTTGCATCAATAGGACAAGTTGAATCCGTTATGAAGCAATATGATATAGTTCACATTCATGGATGCTCTGAGCTGACTGATGCAGCAATAAAGGCTTGCCAGAGACAAAAAGTTCCGTTTCTAGTGACACTACATGGATTGAATAGCTTTGAGCAATCTATAAACCTTCATTCTTCTTTGTGTAGATATGAGAGAGACTTTTTGAAAGAGGCTGCTCACAAAAAGTATCCCATATCTTTTATTAGCACTGGTAATAAAAGGACCGCAGTAACATCAGTGGGAATGAATTTGGATTCTTTCATTGTAATATGTAATGGATGTGAGGTTAAGAAAAGTGTAGACACATTTGATGTTAGAGCAAAGTATGGTATTGTTTCAGATGACTTTGTCTTTGCATTTGTGGGTAATGTTTCTGAAAATAAAAATCAAATTCAAGTTGCACGAGCGTGGAAACTATTACCAGAGGGGCTTCGCAAAAGATGTAAGGTCTTGTTTGTGGGCCGATACAAAGAAGAAGACGAACTTGTTAGATTCATAAATATGTATAATTTGCATGAGCATCTTATTCTTTGTGGTATGCAGCCCAAAGACATCGTTTCTTCGTATTACCAAGCTTGTGATGCAACTATACTAACAAGTATAACAGAAGGTTTTGGTTTGAGTATAATTGAAGGTTTTGTTTATGGCAAACCAAATGTAACATTTGCAGATCTGCCAGCCGTTCCTGATCTATATAATGAAAATGTAATGGTGACGGCGGAAAAGCGTACAGATCAAGTCTTGGCACAAGCTATGGCTGAAGTTATGCACAAAGAATTTGATGCAAGATATATAAGTGAATATGCTCATAATTTCTCATTTGAAAATATGGCTGAACATTATTGTGAATTATACAAGAGTATTATAAAATGAAAGGTATTATATTTCTATTGTTGGACCTCATACGCGGAATCAGAGGACGTTATTGTACATATTGGTTGAAAAAACAATTCGTAGAATATGGGGATTATGTAGGTGCTGCAAGAGTTCCACGGATTTCTCGTATGGCGAAGGTTAGAGTAGGATCTCATGCCAGTTTTAACGGATTTACAGTTTCTGGAATGGGGGGGGTAAATATAGGTTCTTACTTCCATTCTGGAACAAATGTTACAATTATGCTTGGAAGTCATGATTATGATTATGGAGATAGAATTCCGTATGGTAGTCATTATAGCGAAAAGAATGTAGTTATTGATGATTTTGTTTGGTTGGGAAGCAATGTGATAATTTCTGGGAACGTACATATCGGAGAAGGAGCGATTGTTGCTATTGGTTCTGTTGTTGTAAAAGATGTTCCTCCTTATGCTATAGTAGGTGGTAATCCTGCAAAAGTTATTAAGTATAGGAATATTGAACAATTTAAAAAATTAAAGGCAGAAGGAAAATTCTAAGATGAATATTTTTAAAATAGCTCGTTTATTAGAAAAGGGCAATAAAGGTTTGTTTGATGTGCCTATTCAAAAGCAATATGCTTATATGAATAGCCTTGGAAAGCCAACGGATGATATAGACCGTAGCTACAAACAGTTCTTATGTCAGAACTATTTTGTTCCTTTTTGGAAGAAATGCGTATGGTGGTTAGTTGGTTTGCTGGCTACGCCTATAGCAATATTGGTGCTATTTGCAAAAGGACGCTCTATTCCTTTTGTGGAGAGAATTGATACAATTGCGGAAAACAAGGGTATGGATGAAATTATCCCTGCTGCATTATATGAGAAATATGAAATCAATCATAAGTACTGGAATGCAGGTTTTGGTCTCTCTGTAAATGATGTAAAGTATATCGTTAAACACATTTTAGGGTGGCGACAACCATATTTTGTTTTTAAAATAGTATTGTTGATTGCAAAATACAGTCCAAAGATAACTAAGTATCAGCCCAAACGTTTAATAGAACATTCAGAATATAGCTTTGGCTCTTCTGTGATAACAGATTATTGTCATAATAGGGGCGTAAAACATATAGATGTGCAACATGGAGAGAAACTTCGTTATATAAGAGACTCGTTCTTTCATTATGATGAATGTTATGTATGGGATGAACATTATGTAAACCTCTTTAAGGAGATGCATGCAGAACCTTCACAATTCAAGGTGGCAGTACCACCAAGTTTACATATAGACAGCAAAGCCCATAATAATCCCTCGGTTTACGCAGACTATAAGTACTATTTGGCAGCAGATACCGAAGAAGACATTAAAAGCATAGTTGCATCTATGGCTTTTGCAAAGCGTGAAGGAAAAACAGTAAAGTATCGTATTCATCCCAGATATACAGATTTGAATGTCTTAAAGAAGTATGTTGGTGATGAGGAGATAGAATTACCTAAGGATGTATCAATATTGGAGTCTATATCAAATATGGAATATGCCGTTGGTAGTTTTACAACAGTTTTATTGCAGGCATATCTATCTGGCAAAAAAGTCCTTCTTGATGACGTAACATACAAGAAGCACTTTGAGCAATTGAAAGAATATGGATATATCCTTGCAAAGGATGATAGAGAGAGATTGTCTGAAAGGCAAAAATGAAAGATAATGCAGTATAGTATTAAATATAAAATCGATGCAAAACCATTAGGCATAGGAGGTGCTGCCAAAGTTTATGGTTGCACAAGAATTGCTGATGGTGAGCGTCTTGCCATAAAGATTTTATCAGATAAAAACGATAATGGTAAGGTAGAACGTTTCAAAAGAGAAATAGATGCCATTGTCGATATAGTGAGTAATGGAATTGACGGAGTATTGCCTATTTATGATTACGACAAAGAAGACCTATGGTATGTAATGCCGTTGGCCAATAGTTTAAGGAGCATAATAGACAATTATGCAAAGTTACAACAAACAGCTATCCCTGTGACAACATATCGTGATGAAATCTTACAGCAAAATGTAGAAGGTTTCATAATGCTTGCTAATACATTAGAAAAAATCCATGTGTTGGGATATGTGCATCGTGATATAAAACCAGACAATTTGTATTGGTGGAATGGCAGATATTGTATTGGTGACTTTGGTATAGTTGATTTGCCGACAAACACAGCACTTATGAAGAAGCATGACAGATTGGGCGCGTGGAACACAATAGCTCCAGAAGTATTGAGAGATGCACGAAACGCAACCAACAAATCGGATGTTTATTCGTTGGCAAAAAGCCTATGGATGTGCTTGTCTTTAAACACATCAGGATTTGACGGACGTTACGACTACAATGCTTCTTCAATGAGTCTTCATGATTTGCCACATCTTGAAAATGCATATTTACTTGATATTGATGAACTTCTGTATGATGCAACACTGCAAGATCCGGTTTTGCGTCCATCAATGCAAGATTTTGCAGAACGCCTATATGAATGGCAAAGAACTTCTACAGACTTTGAAAGGGAGAACAAAAAGGAATGGGGATTTATTTATAAAGCATTATTTAATAATGTAAGGCCTCATATGTTGCCTTTGACTGATATCAAGGATATAGCTAGAACTCTTCATTATTTCTCAAGATATACTCGTCTTAATTATACAATGATGCCACAAGGAGGAGGTTTAACATTAAAGGATGCAAGGCTCTCTCCTGAGGAAGGTTGTATCTACCTTGATTTTGACATTACTTTTGTATGCAAGCCAAAACAATTAGTTCTGCGTGGATTTAACGATGACGAAAGTTGGAATTATCTCTTTCTTGAATTGGAGGAGTTACGACCGATTCTGACTAATCATGCAGAGGAGGAAGAACTTGTAGAGGATACTCCTGCACATTATGTGGATAGTACTTATGCGGTTTATGGTGTTTATGATTACGATAGTGGAAATAAGTTCCCTCCTGGATGGAAGCAAGTTACACGTGTTTGCAAAGGGAATTTTGTGATTGTATCAAAGGGAGGCTTTTATAATTCAATAACACCAACTAGCGATGGAAGGCAGTCTGATTTTTCAGAAGCCGAGTTCTTTGATTATATTACAGCGATGAAGAAAGATGTAGATAATGCGAAGAATGATACAGATTTATCTTGTGTTCAACATAATTATTGGATGAATCCCAAACAACCCTCCTCATTCATCATAAATGGAAATATCGATAAGTCCGTTGATATAAACGTAAGTTCACACTTAGACGAACTTGATTTCGCTGACTTGTTAGATGATTTTGGAAGTGACAAAGCAAAGTATTTTTTTACGATAGACACAATAGAATGGCATAGTCCGTTTGAACCATATAAAGATAATTATCTGTGTAAAGATGGAAAAATAAGAAAATTGGAAAATAATGATAGCCAGATATTCTTTGCACATGATAAAAGCATGGCCTTGCAAATGAAAAAGCAAATGAAACAAAGACTGGTTGATACCTTTGCGAAAGATATCGAAGACCCTAAATTTGATGCTTATGTCAGTGTGCATTGTATGATGCAAGATTTACCAGAACATATTTTTACATTCAATGAATTAAGACAAGCAATATATTCTGCTGATGATCGAAAAAACAACGTGGTTTGTATTGACGATAATGGTTTTGTTGTGGTAGCAAGTGATGTAGACTATCACATATATCCTATCTCTTACTCTCCTTTTTATGCATACAAAAACAATGTTGGCCCATATAGTAATGATGTGGCAAACTTTATAGTAAAAGACTTACGGTCTTTATTCCTACAATATATTAAAACTTCAGTAGAAGCAAGGTATTTAGAAGATAATGATTGCCGAGATATCAAAGAGATTATAAGAGAAACAAAAATATTAATAGAAAACTATAAAAACGGAGCAAAGCATTGCTCAAAAAAATAATATGCAAGACTACGGATTAGTATCTATTATCACTCCTACTTGGGCGTGTGCTGACTTCATTGCTGAAACAATCAAAAGTATACAAGCGCAGACTTACCAAAACTGGGAACTTCTTATTCAAGACGACTGCTCGAAGGACAATACGTTGGAGGTTGTTAAGCCATTTATGGAGGCTGACAAACGAATCAAGTATGAATGTAATCCAGAGAACTCTGGGGCTGCAATAACCCGAAACAATGCTTTGCGTAGGGCTAAGGGCAAGTGGATTGCTTTCCTTGATGCTGATGACTTGTGGCATCAGCAGAAATTGGAGAAACAGTTGGCGTTTATGGTAGAGAATGAATACCATTTTTCTTATACAGGACGCGACTTTATTGATGAGAAGTCACATCCGTTAGGCAAGTACGTGACAGGTCCCAGACATATTAATACATGGGGTATGTATGCTTACTGTTGGCCTGGTTGTCTCAGTGTTATGTATGACGCAGAGTATGTTGGTTTAATTCAGATTGCTAATATCAAGAAAAATAATGATTATGCTATATGGCTTAAAGTTGCTAAGAAAGCAGACTGTTATTTGTTGCCAGAGGTATTAGCAAGTTATCGTGTAAGAAAAGGCTCTATTAGTAATCAGAGTTATTTTACTCTTATAAAATGGCATTATAAACTGTTTCATGATGCAGATGGAAGGGGAGCTATAATGTCGTGCCTATTGACATTAGAGAATTTAGTATTTGGAGTGATAAAAAAGCTTTGTTATACAAGAAATATATAATATATGTATAAGGTATTACTTTTTGGTGGAGGATTGCAGATGATATCTTCTGCCCGATCTATGAAAGAAGTCGGATATCACGTTGTTGCAGCTACTAAGCATGATAAGATAGCAAGCAAATCGAGATACATTGACAAGCATATAAACATAGAAAATGATTCAGAACCAGAGCTTGTGGTAAAATGTTTGATTTCGATTGTAGAAAAAGAGCAAATAGATGTCATTATACCAATGGAGGATGGACAGGCAACATGTCTAAGTAGATGCAAGAAGGAATTGACGGAAAAGTTGTCCGTGAAATGTGCTGTTATGGATTGGGATGTTTTCTCTATGGCGAGCGACAAGACCCAATTGCTGGATTTCTGCAAAAAACATGGTATAGGACATCCAAAGACAAGTTTAATCTCTGATAATTATAAAGAGGTTGCCAATGAAGTGGGATTCCCTGCTTTGATAAAGCCAAGTCACTCGGAGGGTGCAAAGGGCATAGTTTTAGTAAACAATGTAGAAGAACTTGAGGAGAAAGCACCAAAAATTATTGCAGAATATGGCGAATGTGCCCTTCAAGAGTATATCGCTTCAAAAAGTTATTACTACAATTTGATGCTTTACAGAAGTGCAGATGGAAGGTTTGGCAATAGTGTAATCATTAAGATATTACGTTATTATCCTATTAAAGGAGGTAGCAGCAGCTTGTGTGTCAGTGTTGAGAATGCAACTATGACAGAAATGTGCAAGAGCCTACTTGACAAACTGAATTGGGTCGGATTTGCTGACTTTGATATACTGGAGAAAGGTGATGGAGATTTTAAAATAATCGAGATAAATCCACGAGTACCGGCAAGTCTGAGAGGTGCTGCTATTTCGGGTGTTAATTTCCCTGAGATGATTGTAACAGACTTGATGGCGGGTGAATTAAAAAACTATGATTATCATACTGGGAAATATTTAAGATACTTAGGATTGGATATTGCATGGTTTATGGCTTCTCCTCGACGTTGGAGTTGCAAGCCTTCTTGGTTTAAGTTTTTTGGAAAGAACATGCATTATCAAGAAGGAGGATTGCATGATCTGCCCGCAATGTGGACTTCGATGGTTGAAGGTGTAAAGAAACAATTGAATCCTTCGTTTAGAAAAGCTAAATCAGGAATGAATTAAAAAAACAATAAGACAATGAAAAAAGTATTAGTGATAGCAGCACATCCAGATGATGAAGTTTTGGGATGTGGAGGCACAATGGCAAAGCTGACTGCTGACGGATGTGAAGTGAATGTATTGATCGTTACAGATGGCAGTTCAAGTCAATATGCCGATTCGGACAACTTGCAACAAATTATAGATGACAAGAAAAAGGAAACTTGGAATTGTGCTCAGACATTGGGCGTAAAACAAGTTTATTATGGGGAACTTCCAGACATGATACTTGATACTGTTCCGCATACTGCCATCAACAAAGTGATAGAGTCGGCAATAGACCAACTGAAGCCAGACACAGTATTTACACATTTCTGGGGTGATGTGAATATGGATCATCAGAATGTATATAAGTCTACATTGGTGGCTGTGCGTCCTGTCATGGGGCAGACTGTAAAAGAGGTTTATTGTTATCGTGTACCTTCATCAACCGAATGGACACCGAGTAAAACAGATACAATGTTTATGCCAGACGTGTTTGTTGACATATCTGATGTAGCCGAACAGAAATATGAGGCATTCAGTAAGTATAGCACAGAATTAAGAGATTATCCACATCCTCGTTCGGTGCAGCATTTGAAGGAACTGGATGTGGCAAGAGGATTAGAAGTAGGTCAGGGACCAACAGAGACATTTGTATTGTTGAGAAAACTGTGTTAAGGTATGGGTAAATTCTTGATTAGATGCTATGACATCTTGTTTGCAGTCTTGTTTATCACCGTATTCTCATGGGTGTATTTGCTAACTTGGGTGATTATACACATTGTTAGTCCTGGACCTGCAATATATAAAGCTCGTAGAGTGGGATTGTATGGTAAAATTTTTACTTGTTATAAATTCCGCTCTATGAGAGTGGATAGTGGTAAGGTAAGGCTGACTACTTTGCAGAATGACGACCGTGTGTTTGCATTCGGTAAGTTTATCCGTGCAACAAAGATAGATGAAATGCCACAAGCTTTTAATATTTTGTTTGGTGACATGAGCATAGTTGGTCCAAGACCAGAAGATGAAGCTAATGCAGCAAACTACTATGTTGGTGAGTATAAGCACATTCTTGATGTAAAGCCTGGGTTGACAAGTCCTGCCAGTCTTTATGACTATACGCATGGAGAAAAATATGAGGATGCAGATTTGTATGAGAAGGAATTCGTGCCACAAAAGCTTAAATTGGAAATGTATTATGTAGAACATAAGAATTTTATTTACGATAATTTGCTGATATTAAAAACTGCGTGGCTTATTATTGAAACAGCATTAGGCAAGAAAGAATTTGATTTGCCAAAAGAATTGAACGCTTGATTGTGTATATGCAAGAAACAATTAGCTCATTAATCTCTAATGAACAATAAAAAACAATCAGATTGCATTTTTCATTTACTTCAATCTGCCTTGTGTAGTTCCTTTCCTAATTTTTCATTTGAAAATACTGATTGGCAATCTGTCTTCAAATTAGCAATGCAACACGGTGTTGCGGCATTATGCTTGGATGGTATACAAAAGATAGAAAATCTATCAGTATCGTCTTCCATTCCCATGCCTAAACAATGCAAAATGCAATGGATAGGCGCTGTCATGCAACAAGAACGTCAATTTGTCAAGCAAATGCAGGTATTGAAACATCTCTCATGCTTCTATAGTAAAAACAATATCAAGATGATGTTGTTGAAAGGTTATGGATGTTCATTAAACTATCCTATTCCAAATCATAGACCATGTGGAGATGTAGATGTTTATCTGTATGGAAAGGGTGGATTTGCTGATACGTTGATAAAAAAGGAATTTGGTATTCAAAGCAAGCAGAATGAAGATAAGCATAGCACATTTGTCTTCAATGGTATTGTGGTGGAAAATCATGCTCTAATTATTAATACTGCGATTCACCCTCAGCTGTGTGAATTGGAAGAGTATTTTGAAAAGGAGGCAGAAAATGCTATAGAGATGGAAATGGGAGATGGTTCTTTTTACATACCTTCTGTTAATATGAACGCTTTGTTTCTTGCATATCACACAGCTTCTCACTTTTGTAAGGATGAGGCCAACATTCGACAGTTATGTGATTGGGCAACATTCATTCAGAGAAATGGTAAAAATATCGATTGGAAATTTGTCGAAAGGTTGGCTAAGCAATCGGGTTTCTTCAAGTTCTTTTGTTGCCTAAATGGCATTATACAGGATTATTTAGGTGTGGCATCTGATATGTTGCCTGATTGGGAGAGGAATAAGGTTTTAGAACAAAATGTAGTTAAGAGTATTGTCTTTCCTAAGTTCGTAGGACATTTATCAGTTAGTGCAAAAATGAAACGCTTTTTTGCTAATAAATGGAAATACAATATGGTATACAATGAGAATTTATGCCAACACTTTGTGCTTCTTGCAAAATCGTATTATAGGACAAAGATTGACAAGAAGGCTAAAAGAATTTGGGAAAAGAATTTACAAAAACTATGATATCGAAGATGTTATGAAGAAACATTAAGTTGTTGGTAAAGCAGGTATGATTGAATAGGCTTGGGCCTGTGGAGCGAAACCACTACCTGCTACATATAGATAGTAGACTTTCGGTATAAATATATTAGCATAATACTGAAAATGGAACAAGAACACTTTAAAAGGGTTGCTGAGTATGTTACAATGCAATGTATGGGCTGTTCGGATTCCCCTATGATACTTGCATTTAAAGCATATGAAGTAATGAAGAAAGCGGTGGATAATTATGAGAATCCATATAAGGCTTTGAATGACTTTTTGGGTACAGATGTATCTGAAGTTACATTGAAGAATTTATAAAGAAGATAAATTCATGGATATATTAAAGAACAACATATGTATAAATTGTAATGTCGGAGCCAATACAATTGCAGATTATCAAGGGGAAATAGAAAAGATAAAAGCAATTAAAGATTCTGGCGATATTCCAGATATGATGATGGATTTGAGCCTTATCAAACAGGATGTTCCTTTGTATAGGATTGTGCAAGATACATTAAATATCCATGTAGGTACTGTACTATCATATATTCCATTCACTAAAGAAGACGGTCTGCAATGGCAAATGTGTAAGGAATATCTAATTCAGTTGGGTAAAGATGGCGTTTCTTTTGTAACAATTCATTTTACTGCAAATCTTGGTTTACTTGAATTAGCCCAAAACAGAAATATGCCAATGACAAGCAGAGGTGGTGGTATATGTCTTTATGACATGCAACTTAATAGACGTAAGAAGAATCTGTTTTTAGAGCATATTGACGAGATAGTTGAAATTGCATTACAATATGATATAACTATCAGTTTGGGAATAACATTTCGTCCTGGAAACATATTCGATGCTTGTGATGAAGTTCATATAGCAGAAACAAAGCAACAGTTAGCTATTTCCAAGTATTTGAAAGGCAAGGACGTCAAAATTATCGTTGAAAACATTGGCCACATACCTATAGACAAGCTGGAACAACATGCTAAACTATTAAGAAAGTTTGATGCCCCTATAATGCCTTTAGGACCTATACCGACAGACACCTCTATAGGTCAAGATCATATAAGTTCTGCTATAGGAGCCTCTTTTATGGCATATTGGGGTGTAGCTAATATATTGAATTGCGTGACGAGAAATGAGCATTTGACAGCAACTATCGACAAAGACGTGATGATTGAGGCGATAAAAACAATGAAGGTTGTAAAACAGACCATTCTCTTGGCCCAACATAATAGCAGTGCTATTGCTTTAGAGCAACGAGTAGACATGCAAAAAGAAATGAAACACTCATGTATGATATCAGACGAACATTGCAATAGATGTATGTCTGTTTGTCCATTAAGAATAATATGATAGAAATAGGACGATTTGGAGATTTCAATGATTCAAGAAAACGAGAATCTGTAGCATTCCCCTCGGCAAATGGTATGGATGCTGATACAGATAAGCTGTATGAGAAAACGTTTTCATTCACTTATCCCAAAATATACAAACTGCTAACGGAAACTACGGCTTTCTATGAACAGCATTTCGGTGAAATGATTGCCAAGGTAGCGCGTGAGAAAAGACGGATGGAATTTGAAACACCCAACAGGGTTCTATTAACCAACGAATATGAGTTAGAAAATACTGAAGCTCTTAAAAATGAGGAGTGTTATTTGTTTAATACACGTGATCGTTTAAGTTGGCTGACAATATTCACTGATGACAAACAAGTTGCCGTTGTTTCTCGAAAACGAGTAATGGATTTATTACGGAATTGTCTGAAAACTGAACTTGGAAGATTAGCATCACAAATAAAGATGTCGCAAGAAGATTTGGTTGAATATCTTTATGAAAAGTCTGATGGAAAACCATGTTTTATCTCGTGTAATAGTAATGTAAAATCTATAAGACTTAGCTACTATGATTCTGTGTTAAGCGACAAAAACAAGGCAACAAATAAAGGATGTAAATACCTTCAACCAATATTGGAGAAAAGTATAACGTATATGTACAGACCATTGGCACCGATATCCAACTGTTGGTTTTACGTAAGATCTCCGAAAGATTTTAATATCTCTATTGTAGATGATAGTAAAAGAGCCAATATAGAGAGACAATCAAGTCAAGACTTTGAAGTGCAATCAATGGTGATAAAAGGCTCTAAAGAAAGACAAATAGTAAGATTTGATATAGATGTTAAAGTTCCTGTTGGCCTGAAATGGTGGTATATCTCTATCTATTGGATATCAATAACCGCAATAGTATTTGCCTTATTCCTAATTGCTATGCATTTGCGGGTAGATGTCAGCAATGATTCTTGGTGGAATGTCATGATAAGAAATGCTGGAAAAGGATGGTATGCCATCGTTGCCGCCTTGATAACAACCCGTGGTTGGATGATGCATGAATCTCATGCTTTCAATTTCTTATCAAAGAGTTATACGATATTTGTCATCTTGCTTTTGGTTGAAGCATTCGTAATGGCTGGATTGAACTTTGGTAAATGATTTTTAATTAATATAATAAACTATGTCAGAAGAAAGAAAAACAATTTATCTCTGCCTTGCCCATATGAGTGAGGCTGGTTTAGAACAAAAATATGTAAAGGAGGCTTTTGATACCAACTGGGTGGTACCGATGGGACCGAATGTGAATGCCTTCGAAAAGGACTTGGAGGCGTTTGCCAACAGTAAGAGTGATGGTACAGATCCGCTTGACCGCAAGGTGGTTTGTCTGTCGGCTGGTACAGCGGCAGTACACTTGGCTTTGATTGGCTGTGGCGTGAAGTCTGGTGATGAAGTATTGGTGCAGAGTTTCACATTCTGTGCTTCGAGTCATCCGATTACATATCTTGGTGCCAAGCCTGTATTCGTAGGTTCTGAGGACGAGACATGGAACATGGATCCTGTGTTGTTGGAGAAAGCTATCCTCGACCGTAAGGAGAAAACTGGTAAATATCCGAAGGCTATTGTGCCGGTGGCTCTGTATGGTATGCCTTACCATATCGACGAGATTATGGCTATTGCCGACAAGTATGGTATTCCAGTGGTAGAGGATGCAGCCGAGGGTATGGGCTCACGCTTTGATGGACAAGTGTTGGGTACATTCGGCAAATATGGTGTACTGTCGTTTAATGGCAACAAGATGATTACTACTTCGGGTGGTGGGGCAATGATTTGCCGTAATACGGAGGATGCCAACGAGGTGATGTGGTATGCCACTCAGGCGCGTGACGCTTATCCTTACTATCAGCATACGGCTATCGGCTACAACTACCGTATGTCGAACGTGTGCGCAGGTATTGGTCGCGGACAGATGACTGTGCTAAATGACCATATTGCTCATCATAAGCATGTGCAGTCGCTCTATGAAGAACTGCTGAAGGACGTTCCTGGTGTACATATCCATAAGCAACCTGCCGATAAGCGTTATGATGCCAACTTCTGGCTTTGCGCTGCTACTTTGGATGCGGATGTGAAGATACAAGGTCAGGAGAACGCATACAAGGAAGTTACTAAGACTGCCGTAGGAGGTGCAGCAGGTGTAATCCATGCCGTTGATTCAGCAACAACCGACTGTCAGCCTAACGAAAATGTAGAGGCATTGCGCGTATTCATGCTGGGCAAGAAGATTGAGTGCCGCCCTGTATGGAAACCTATGCACAAACAACCCGTGTATGAGGGTGCTCCTGTATATACCAATGGTATAGAAGAAGAACTCTTCAAGGTAGGCTTCTGTCTGCCAGCAGGTCCGTATGTGACAGATGATGATGTGAAGTATATCGTAGAAAGCATCAAAGAAGCAATCGTAAGATAAGTAATTGGTTGATGAGCGATTAATGGATATTATGTGCTGATTGCATAGATGTCTGTTAATCGCTCATTTGTATAATTATTTATACGCATAATGAGAAACTTTATAGTAGCAATTTGGAAATTGATTTCACCGAATGCCATCACGACTCGGCAAACCTCAAACAAGTTTGGTTTGCTCTCACTGCTTTGGCAATTCTGTTCCTTTCTTTTTGTACCTCATAAAGCGAACAGATTACCTAATGACTAAAGACAATGGAAATAAACAAAGAATTTTTAGGCAAGCTCTTTGAACAGGCTGTAGAGAATCCGCGCTTGCGTCAGAGCTATGACTTACGTACATCGTCAGACGATAACTCGCAACGTATTCTGAACGCATTGCTGCCAGGAACTGTTGTTCCCATTCATAGACATCCAAATAGCAATGAGAATGTATTGCTGTTGTGTGGTAAACTTGTAGAGGTAATCTATGACGAAAATGGCAAGGAAAAAGAGCGCATCCATCTTGACCCTACCATTGGGAATTATGGATGTGTGATACCTCCTGGTGCATGGCATACTGTGGAAGTATTAGAACCGTCTGTCATTTATGAGGCAAAGGACGGAAAGTATGGAGAAGATGGAAGTGAAACATTGGATGCTTTCAAAGCAAAGGTAGCGGAAGACAAAACAGCTACTACATTCTCCAACAGTTTTGGCGACCTTAGAAAGAATATCGAGTATTTGATTGGCATGGAACGTCAATCAGGTAGGATGGATGAAATTACTCCGCTTTATGTGTCGCGGATGTTGAATGTGCCTTTGGAAGAGGTGAAACGAGTTATGAAAGACATGGTACTTTAATTGAAAAGGGAGTATATGGAAGTTATACGATTATTACAAATGTCTGACATACATTGGACGAGGCAACCCAATGCTGCCGACGATTATACAGACATACGCAATAGTATGATAGAAGATTTGGAAAACTATTGCCAAGAGACAGGCAATAAGTTCGATAAGATTCTACTTTGTGGAGACATTGCCTTTAGTGGTTCAAAAGATGAATATGAACGTGCCAATATCTTCATAAATGAGTTATGCACTAAAATAGGCTGTAAACCAGATGAAGTGTATACAGTCCCTGGAAACCATGATAAAAATGTAAATGAACATCCTAAATGTGTCAGAGAATTTGTACATACATCTTTATGTAACCACGGCACATACATAGACAAGTTATGGCTAAATATGATAACAGAGGACTTTACCTTTATCAAGAAACTATATACTCCATTCAAAGAATATAATGAGTTTTGCAATAACGAACGAGATTGCGCTGAACCATTCATGTTGTCTGCGTTGGATGAAGATAAAAAACAATACGACAATTCACAGATGTATTGGTGTTATGAATTTGATGAAGAACTTAATGGTTATAAAATCAATCTATATGGAGTTAACTCTGCATTAACAAGCGA